>JGI24704J35079_10000876_pt1 | contig 13345 bp, 4 predicted proteins | sample TergutNt197P3_FD_35079 | JGI IMG/M metagenome (IMG submission 35079)
CCGAAACAAAGGTGGAACAGATAATTAAAACAGCGCTCAAAATGCTTTAATCATATTTGTGTTGTGCAGGCTGTGAAATATTCTATTAACATCCCCATAGCCCCCTTCAAAGGGGGAATTAACCAGAGACCTTTCAAAAGGGGTATTTGCCGAAGTCCCTTCAAAGGGGGACTTTGTTTACATCTTTTCAAAGCAGGTCTTTGCTTACCTCCTTTCAAAATGGGAATGGGCTGTCATTTCTTGATTGACATGACACGCAGGTTTAGGCAGATTGCCTTGTTGGGATTCATAGCATGTTTCATTCAATCAGTAAGTTACGGACAAAACACCGTTTCGTCCGACACTGTTCCACGTAATCCATTTACCAAAACTGTCCCGCAAGAAATAAAAGACCTGACTGATCGCACCCCCGCCGAATTGCGTGATCCTGAAAATCTGACAAGGACAATTGAGTACGACCTGCATACCGGTATGTACATTGTCCATACAAAGATTGGCGATATGGAATTGGGTACTCCCATGGTGCTGACACCCGAAGAATACCGCGACTACATTTTCGAGGAATCCATGCGCGACTTTTACCGCAAGATGAATGATGATTATTTCAAAGACCAATCGTCCGGAAAAATCAACCTTACCGACCTGCAATTCAATATCGACGCCGCCGATAAGATATTCGGGCCTGGAGGCGTCCGCTTAACATCGCAAGGATCAGGTGAAATAAAAATGGGTTTTAAAAATTCAAATACCAAAAATCCTTCATTGCCGGAACGTTCACGCAACCGCACATTTTTTAGTTTCGACACCAACGTACAACTGAACATGAGAGCCAGTGTAGGGACAAAAGTAAATTTTAACCTGAATTATAATACGCAGGCCTCGTTCGATTTCGACGCTCAAAAGATTGGATTGAGGTATGGCGGCGAAGAAGACGAAATACTTAAAAACATCGAAGCAGGTAATGTAACGCTGAACACGGGAAATACATTGATACGGGGCGGCGTTTCGCTGTTCGGTGTCAAAACAGAATTGCAGTTCGGAAAATTGCGCGTAAGCGCACTGTTGGCACAGCAGGAGGGACAAAGCAAAACCATTTCGACCAAAGGAGGAGCACAAACCAATAATTTTGAAATCAATATTGACCAATACGACGACAACCGTCACTTTTTTCTGGGCTTCTATTTCCGTGATAACTACGACAATGCATTGGCCAAACCGCCCTATATCGCATCGGCCGTAACCATCAACCGCATCGAGGTATGGATAACCAACAAACGCGGCAATTACAATCAAGCCCGTAACATCGTTGCATTCACCGATTTAGGCGAACACGACCGCATCTCGAATAATCAATTTTACCCTTCCGGTTTAATGAAAATTCCTTACAACGATGCCAATTCGCTTTATCAACAACTAAGCGAATATCCTGATGCACGCGATATCAGCAAAGTAAATCAGGTGTTTGGCAGTTTTCTGACAGGCGGATTTGATTATGAAAAAGTCGAAAGCGCACGCAGGTTGGAAAACAATGAGTATAGCTTTAATAAACAATTGGGTACCATTTCGTTACAAGCACAGTTGCAACCCGATGAAATATTAGCCGTCGCCTATGAATACACCTATAACGGAACAGTCTATCAGGTCGGGGAATTTTCGACCGACAAGACAGACAAACTGACTGAATGTCTTTATCTTAAACTATTGAAAGGTACCAGCACATCGCCTGCGATGCCCTTCTGGGATTTAATGATGAAAAATGTGTATTCCTTAAATGCATATTCGGTTCAAAAAGACAGGTTTCGATTGGATATTATGTTTAGAAGTGATACACTCGGCACCTATATCAATTATATTCCTGATGGTAATATAGCTGACGAAATTCTGTTAAGGGTAATGAATTTAGACCGCTTAGACATTAATAATGAAGCACATCCCGACGGTTTCTTCGATTATTTGGAGAATGTAACCATTCAATCCGCAACCGGTAAAGTAATTTTTCCTGTAGTTGAACCTTTTGGCTCGCATCTGCGCAAAATGATCGGAAACGATGCCATCGCCGACAAATATGTATTTCAGGAATTATACGACTCCACAAAAACCATCGCACAACAGACGGCCGAAAAAAANAAATTTATCCTGCGGGGTGAATACCGCGCATCGTCGTCGAACGAAATAAGTCTGGGTGCAACAAACGTAGCACGTGGATCGGTAGTCGTGACCGCAGGAGGAGCTACATTGCAGGAAAATGTCGATTACTCAGTCGATTATACATCCGGCTATGTGACCATTCTGAACGAAAGTATCAATGCAAGCAATACCCCTGTGTCGGTCAGGCTCGAAAACCGCTCTACATTCAATATGCAGCGGAAAACCATGATGGGACTCGACCTTAATTATGAGTTTTCGAAAAATCTTATCGTCGGCGCTACCATAATGCACCTTTCGGAAATGCCGCTTACCACGAAAACATCATTCGGTAACGAATCGTTAAAAAATACCTTGTGGGGAGCCAATATGAGCTATAAGGGAGAAAGTCAGTTTCTTACAAATTTGTTGGACAAGATTCCGATGCTCAACATAACACAACCCAGCCGTATCAATTTCAATGCCGAATTTGCCCATTTGATTGCAGGACACTATGAGAGCAAATATACGGGAAAATACTCCTATATCGACGATTTCGAATCTACACAAAGTACCATCGAACTTCAAAATCCATATCCGTGGGCGCTTGCCAGCGTGCCTGACGACAAGGATAATAACCGGAACGAAACACCCCGTTTTCCTGAAGCTACACTGATCAATAATATCGAATACGGTAAAAATCGCGCCTTGTTTGCGTGGTACTATATCGACGGACTTTTTACGAGAAAAAATTCTTCGATGAGACCTTCGTATATGTCTGACGACGATCTGTCTGATCATTACGTTCGTGCCGTCAATTATACAGAGCTTTTTCCCAAAAAAGATTTGACCTACAACGAAAATTCCACACTCAATGTCCTCAACTTAGCCTATTATCCTAACGAAAGAGGCCCTTACAACTTAGATGCAACAAATATCAATCCTGACGGATCGCTGATGTACCCCGAAAAACGCTGGGGAGGGATGATGCGGAAAATTGACCAAAGCGATTTTGAAGTGGCCAACATAGAATACATCCAATTTTGGATGATGGACCCGTTTATCGATAACCCCACTTCAATGGATGGCGGCGACTTATATTTTAACTTAGGCGATATCTCGGAAGATATCCTCAAAGATGAAAAGAAATTTTTCGAAAACGGGCTTCCTGCCGAAGAAAATCCGCCTAATTTGGATGAATTAGTCGAGACAACAATCTGGGGTCGCGTTCCCCGCCAACAGAGTACGGTCTATGCTTTCGATAACACAGCCAATGCGCGCAGATATCAGGATGTGGGACTGAACGGCCTTTCATCAAAAGATGAAATGACTTTTCCTGCCTATTCGAACTATTTAGCCGAATTGGAACAGCGATTATCGCCTGAAACCGTGAACCGGATGAAAAACGACCCGTTGGAATTGTCACCGTTCTTCAGCCCTTCGGGCGATAAATATCACTATTTCAGAGGGTCGGATTACGACAGGGAGCAATTGAACATCCTTGATCGTTATAAGTATTACAATGGTACGAATGGCAACTCGACAGCTTCGGACGACTCGCCCGAAAGGTATGACGTTTCTGCCAAAATAATACCCGACGTAGAAGATATCAATCAGGATAATACGCTGAATGAGAATGAAAAATACTACGAATATAAGGTTTCGATACGTCCCAAAGATATGGAAGAGGGACAGAATTATGTGGTAAATAAACGAACCGTCAAGGTAAGGCTGATGAACGGCATGGAAAGCGATGTCAACTGGTACCTTTTCAAAATTCCCGTTAAGGAATACCAACGTAAAATAGGAAACATTCAGGACTTCAAAACCATCCGTTTTATGCGGGTTTATATGACAGGTTTTAAGGAAACAACCATCCTTCGGTTGGGCACTTTTTCGCTTGTTCGCGGCGACTGGCGTATCTATACGCAAACGCTCGCTGCCCCCAATACGGCCACTTCACCCGGCCGCTTAGATGTCACGTCCATCAATATTGAGGAAAACGGCGATAAAAAACCTGTCAACTATGTGCTTCCTCCGGGCGTTACCCGTATGATAGACCCCAAACAAACACAAATCGTTCAGCAAAATGAACAGGCGCTATCGTTGAAATTATCATGGCTGGGTTCGCAGGATGCAAGAGCTATTTATAAAAATACATTCTATGATTTCCGCCGTTATAAACGCATACAACTGTTTGTACATGCCGAGCGGTCTATTTCGGACACAGAAACAGATTTGAGAAATGGCGATTTTTCGATTTTTATGCGGCTGGGAACCGACTATAAAAACAACTATTACGAATACGAAGTGCCGTTGGAACTGACGCCGCCAGGTGTTTATAAAGACGACCAAAAAAGCAGGGAAGCCGTCTGGCCGGTCAATAATATGATTGATTTCAGATTTGAGGTACTGACTGATTTGAAACTAAAAAGAAACCGTATGAAAAACGATGTGCAATCAGGCATTAACTACAATACGGTTTTCACCGACTACGACCCCGATAATAAACAAAACCGCATCAGTGTGGTTGGAAATCCCAGCATCGCCGAAGTAAAGACAATCATGATTGGCGTTCGCAACAATTCGAAAGACGTCCAAAGCGGCGAAGTGTGGATCAACGAACTTCGCCTGACCGATTTTGATGAACAGGGCGGATGGGCTGCCAATGGAAACCTGAATGTCATGCTGTCCGATTTAGGTACCGTTAATGCAAGCGGACGGATCGAAACAGTAGGTTTTGGCGGATTGGATCAGTCTGTCAATGAACGAAATCTAAACGATTATGCTCAATATTCTGTTTCGGCAAATATCCAGTTAGGCAAACTCTTCCCTGAAAAAGCAAATGTGAACCTGCCATTTTATTATTCTTACTCCAAAGAAACCACATCGCCTCAATATAATCCGCTTGATCAGGATGTTATTCTGAAAGATGCATTCGATATGGCCGAAACAAAAGCCCAAAAAGACTCAATCAAAAGTTTTTCACAAGACCAAACAATAACCAAAAGTTTGGCAGTCAATGGTGTAGCCGTCAATATAAGAAGCAAAACCCCGATGCCCTACGACCCGGCCAATTTTACACTTTCGTATGCTTTCAGCGAAAACAAACGTACCAATCCCGAAACCGAATATGAAACATCAAAGCGCTATCAGGGTAATTTTGCCTATACATATACCCCTTATGTAAAGCCATTTTCGCCATTTGCCAAATTAGAAAAAGACAATGGTTACACACGTTATATCAAACAATTATCAATCAACTATCTACCGGCAAATATCAGTTTCAATACATCCATGATGCGGAATTACAGGGAAATGCAGTTACGCAATCTGGAAAATATGGGCAGAAGTGCAGGCAACAGGATAGACCCGACCTTTAGCCAGCAATTCTATTGGGATCGCGATTTTCGCCTACGATGGAATCTGATGTCCAACCTCAATATAGATTTTTCGTCCAACACACAAGCGCGCATTGACGAACCCTACGTACAAGTCAATAAACAACTGAATCCCGACGCTTATCAGGTATGGAAAAGCGAAGTTTTGAAAAGTATCGCCGAAATGGGTACGCCATTGCTCTACGATCAAAGATTCAGTATTACCTATACGCCTCCTCTTCAGTCGATCCCTGTATTAGATTGGATTTCAGGCAATTTTAATTATGAAACGACATACAACTGGGAACGCGGCGCTTTTATTGATCCGGAAATAACGATCGGTAATACAATCAAAAACAGCCGGCAGATGAGTTTTACGGGAGCGTTGACCATGATGTCATTATATAACAAAAGCGCCTACCTGAAAACCATCAATCAGAAATATGGTTCTGCAACAACAGCAGCAAACAGGCGGCAGCAAACGCAACCGCGTCAGAATTTCAAATACGAGGAAACCATAACGCTTAGCCCCGACAGTGGTGTTATTGTCACACATAAAATGTCAACCCAGAGTGTTCGTGTGACTGCCCGAATAGATTCAAGCAATAAAGTATATCGCGTGCGGTTTAAAGCGCTCGACCTTGCCCGTGTCCGTATCCTGAATCAGGATAAAGATTCGCTCAAAATAAAGGTAACGATAACTCCGGGGCCACCCCCCTCAGAAAGCCCGTTAATAAAAATTGCCGAATACAGTACGCGATTTATGATGATGCTTCGCACCATCAGAGTTCAATATGGTATGCAGGATCAAACGATGCTCCCGGGTTTTCTGCCGACAATCGGGAACTGGATGGGACAGGCAAGCACACCGTTTGGAAGTGCGCCCGGATGGGGTTTTGCCTTTGGCGATGTACGCGAGAGTTTTGTACGAGAAGCAGTTGATAATCAATGGATGCTTGTCCAAAACAGGGTGGATGAAGAAGAATTTTACGGAAACCTGTTGCCTGCCATGATCAACAGCACGAAAACATTGAATATTTCCGCCTCGCTTGAACCGGCAGTCGGCCTAAGAATTGACCTGACAGCCTTACGCAGCGACATTCGCGATACCGAAATACGGTTTATGTACAGTGGAATGCCCACTACCTACGGAGGTAATTTCAATATGACTACAATCGCACTCAGCAGTCTGTTTGCGAGTTCCGGAAATATCAAAAACGGCTTTGCGTCCAAACCATTTCAACAGTTTTTAGAAAACAGAGCCATCATTGCAGCACGCCTTGAAAACGGTTATGCCCGCACCACCTATCCAAGTCATGGTTTTTTAGAAGGGATCCACCTCGGCGCTTACAATCCGGCACGTTTCGGAGGCATAAGGGAAAATTCGGCCGATGTGCTGATACCGGCATTTTTGGCCGCCTATACAGGCAAGAACGTCCACAAAACCGGTCTTTCCCCTTTTCCGGCGATTAAAAGCCTTCTGCCCAACTGGGCTATATCTTATGATGGATTGATACAACTTCCCGTTGTCAAAAAACATTTCAGGTCAATGAGAGTTTCGCATACCTACAGATGTAACTATAACGTTGGAGGCTATAATTCATACCTTAACTGGGTGGATGCCGGCGATAATTTCGGATTTATCAGGGATGTGGAAACAGGCAATCCAATACCTGGAGCTGCATTTGATATTCCATCTGTTAGCATAACCGAAGCTTTCAGTCCGTTAATCGGAGTGGATGCCACATTGATTAACAATGTCACTTTAGGCGCCAAAATGACAAAAACCAGAAACCTGAACCTGAATTTAGCTTCCTATCAAATCATCGAAACATTCCGGAATGATTTCACCTTGTCGTTAGGATATAAATATGCCGATTTTAATAAAGTACTGAAATTGAAGAAAAAAGAGAATTTCAGCAACGATCTGACTGTTAAGTTAGACTATTCAAGCGGCAACAATCAATCCCTGATTCGTAAGATTGACAACGGGTATACCCAAATGACACAGGGAGCTAAGATGAGCAACATACAATTTTCGGCTGATTATGCTTTCAGTAAATCTGTTACCTTACGAGCCTTTTACGATTTACAAACGAACCAACCTTTGGTTTCAAGTAATTCATTTCCAACCTCTAATTCCAATTATGGCCTGAGTATCCGGTTATCGTTAGCGCAATAGAGACAATTATTTTCACTGTTTTGGGCAAGGCATGCCTTGCCCCTACAACGGTTTTATCCATTTCACTGTTTTACCTGATTATTTATCCGATTTATTTTTTTTTTCTTAAAATATCTTAAATACGAAAAATATTTACTTTCTTTGTCGTTTCAGAGGGAATATACCTCTACAAATGTCATTGAATTATGGAAGAGAAAGTAGTAAATCTGCAGATGAATGAGGCCGGTGAAATAATGGAACCGGCTCTTTCAGAGCACACTCAGTCGCCGGAATTATCACCGGAAGAAAAGATGGATCAAATAATTGAAGCCATTGTAACTCAACAAATAGTAATTAACCGGCCAGTCGAAAGCGAAGAAGAGGAGGAAATCGGGGAATCCGGGGAATCCGAGGAAACTGAGGTAATCGGGGAATCCGGGGAAGTCGTTAATGACCTTAATGTCGTTAATGACTTTAACGTCATTTCCAACAGTGAAACTGAGGAATCCGAAGAATCCGGCGAAATCGTTGAAACTGAAGAATCCGTTGAAACTGAAGAATCCGTTGTAGGAGCAAAGCAAGCCTTGCCCTTAATCGATGAATCCCGCGAACCCATCATAGAGGCAATCCAAACCTTGCCCGCAACCGAAACACCCGAAGACTTCGTTGAAGTCCTCGCGGTCGATCATATTGATGGCGACCCTGATGAACGCAAAGACCTTGATATCCCTGATGCCATCCCTTCCGAAGAGNCTGCCGNCTTCGACAATNTCCCTGANGCCATCGCTTCCGAAGAGTCTGCNGNCTTCGACAATATCCCTGATGCCATCGACCCCGAAGAGCCTGCCGCCTTCGACAATCTCCCTGATATCGATGAATCCTTTGTCGCTCTCGACCCCATCATGCAAGAACTCCCTACTACCTCCGACAACTACTGTGGCGACCTGCAGGAAGCTATCGAAACTGGCGCTATCAGCATGATCAATAAACAGGATATTTTAGATGAATTAAAGCAACTCATCGATGCTGCCGACCCATCCTCCCATGATCAGATTGAGCAATTAAAACAATCGTACTACCAGCTCACGAAAGCAGAAAACGATGAATTAAGAAAAATTTTCATTGAAAAAGGAGGCAACGAAGCTGAATTTCGTGTTCCTGACGATGTGTTTTCACCACAGCTCAGGGTTTTACTAAATCAATATAAACAACAAAAAACATCGTTGATCGCCAAAGAAAAATCAACAAAAGAAGAAAACTACGCTAAAAAGTTGCAGTTGATTGATCGATTGCAGGCATTGGTCGAAAGTCAGGATGATTTTAACCGTCGATACAACGAATTTAAAGACATCCAACAAAAATGGAAAACATACAATCCAGTTCCACATGAACGGACAAGGGAATTATGGAGGAACTATCAGATTCAAAATGAACGCTTTTATGATATAATTAAGATTAACAATCAATTCCGTGAATACGATTTCAAAAAGAACCTTGAATTGAAAACCACTATTTGTGAAGCCGTAGAAAAATTAGCCGACGAACCCGACGCCATTTCTGCCTACCATCAATCACAAAAACTCTACCTGCAATGGCGCGAAATAGGACCTGTTGCACGCGAATTTCGTGAAGAACTTTGGGCACGCTTCAAAGTAGCATCCGCAGTTGTCAACAAGAAACACCGCGCACATTTCGAAAACCTGAAAGATAAAGAAGAAGAAAACCTGAAAGAAAAAACAAGACTTTGTGAAATCGTTGAAGCTATTGATTTTGAATCTTTAAAAACATTCAACGACTGGGAAAAGAAAACAAAAGAAATTGTCGAACTGCAAAACAAATGGCGTACAATCGGTTTTGCCACCAAAAAACAAAGCAACAAAATATTTGATCGTTTCCGCAGTGCATGTGACAAATATTTCAGGAAAAAAAGCGCTTTTTATAAAACATTGAAAAAAGAATTGGAAAGCAATTTTCAATTGAAAAGAGCGCTGATTGACAAGGTAGAAACGTTGAAACAACGCACCGATTGGAAAGAAGCNACCAAGGAAGTAATTGATATTCAGAATGAATGGAAGAAAATCGGACCNGTTTCACGAAAATATACCGATTCATTATGGAAAGAATTTATTTCGGGTTGTGATTATTTCTTTAAACAAAAAAACAAAGTATCAGGCTCACAAAAATCTGTTGAACAAACAAATTTAGCAACCAAACAGTTATTGATTGAAAAGATTAATACCATCGACGAGAAGCTATCCGAAACTGAAGCGCTGACCGCTGTGAGATTGTTGATTGCCGAATGGAATACCGTCGGGCANGTGCCTTTCAAAGAAAAAGACAAGTTGTACAANAANTTCCGCGATGCGGTTGACAAACAATACGACCGCTTCAATATAGCTCAGGTTGACCGCCGCATACAGCAATACCGCACTACGCTGACTGAAATGTCGGGAGGCGGACAACATAAAGGGAAACTTCATAACGAGCGCGAGAAACTGATGCGTATGTATGAAAAGCTGAAACAGGAATTACAGACATACCAAAACAATGTCGGTTTCTTCAATGTTTCCTCCAAAGGCGGAGGTACCCTGCTCAAAGAGATGGAAAATAAAATAGAACGGCTAAAAAATGAAATGGACTTGATCGTAAAGAAAATTGACACGATCGATGAAAATCTTGAATAGGAAAATCCATTGGTTCAATCCCGGACACGAAGATGCCATCCGGACAAACAGCCCGCATTATACCCCTCCTGCTTCTGTATGCCGGATGATGACCGATCTGGCACTCTTGCCGTTATGGTATAGCAATGAAAATGATTATGTTATAATTAACGAGGCGAGTGAATCGTCTCGTTTTTTGTTGGCCTTACCGGCCAATATCCGTCCGGCTGCAATACCTGTCCTGCCATCAGAATTCAATAGTGCCTTTCCTGTCGAAGCTACTCCCTGGGGACTTTCACCTCAAAGCATACAGTTTTTCGAAACGCACTTCGCTCAAAATGAAAATATCATTATTCCCCCATGGAAAGAAAAATACAAAGAACTGACAGGAAGGCAAACAGCGCTTGCATGTTTATCGAAAATCCAAAACTTTTTACCGGGTTTTTTCGACTCACTCATTCTCCCACAATTTTGCTCAACTATCGACGAAATCCGTACCTGTCTTGACACATATCCTCCGCCTTATATGCTAAAAACACCTTTTTCATGCTCAGGAAGAGGTTTATACAGATTACCGACATGTGATTTAGATATGCAAACCACCCGATGGATTCATGGCGCTCTCAGAAAACAAGGGATCATCAGTATCGAACAAAACTTAGATAAAGTGTGCGATTTTGCCATGGAGTTTGAGTCCGACGGAAACGGACACATCCATTTCAAAGGTTTAGCAGTATTCAATACACAATCCAAAGGCACATACAGCGGCAATCTACTTGGAAGTCAATCTTTTATTGAAAAATATCTTTCCGATTTTATCCCGATTTCGTATCTTCTGACAATTCAGGAAACTTTAACAACCATACTTTCAGAAGTATTGGGTTATGATTACCAAGGTTATTTGGGAGTAGATATGATGGTCTATCGTCGGGAAAACACTTTTGCCATACATCCCATGGTAGAAATAAACCTGCGCAACACAATGGGCTTAGTAGCCTTACAAATCAGTAACCGCCTGATACACACGTCTTCGCATGGACAATTGATTATCTCATTCAATAAAGANAAAAACACAACGNACAACGCACATCTACNAATGCAAAAAGATTACCCCCTGCAACTCTCCGCCTCAAAAATCCAATCCGGCTATCTTTCACTCTGCCCCGTCACCCCCGAAACTCAATATCTTGCCTATATGATGGTTGTACAGANTGAGGTTGTGCATAAAAAAAGCCTTCTTAATGTCGACTTTCAAGACCCGCTGCACCACAGGATCGACATTTCGGAAGGCAGTCTTCATAAAGGGGCGCGAAATCACGCCGGCGCAGGTATTCTTTAAGAAGACTTTGCAAAGATAGAGCTACCAACAGACACCAACGCCCCGAATCAAAAGTCCTTGTAAACCGCCGAACAATCGAATGGAAACCTCGTCAATGCAGCGAATGGCGGACATTCAACCGTTAATAACTCTATTTCGGAATTGTTGCCTGAACGCCCTACTGAAAGAGAAGGGTCTTTAAACCCCAATAAAGACAACAACTCCATTTCGGTTGCAAAGTTACTAAAAGAAGTAAAAAAGACCAGTCCGGGTGGCTGATGCAAATTCCCCAAGCCCAACGTCCGAAACGACCCCTAATGGCTTTGCAAAGATAACGCTTATTTATTACATAAACCAAATTTCATTTGAACAAGGATATCGTCATTGCGAGGAACGAAGCAATCCAGCGTTATTTTTTTTTGGATTGCTTCGTCGCTACCCTCCTCGCAATGACGTGTTTACGGCAGTTTTTGTCTGAAATATTTGTTCATTAGAAGGGGATTTTTTGATTTGTTCACCCTACGCTATTGATTACAAGGCTGTCAGCCTTAACTTGTGCGACAATTTGAATTGAAAATCGGCCTTAGCCAAATGCACCATAGATAAAGAAAAATTTGGATAATTCAGAGAAAAATGATATCTTTGCGGGAGAAAGCGCGAAAATTGCTATGGCAACAAAGGAAGAAATTGAACAGTTGAGGGCAGAGAAGGAGCGGAGACGCAAGATGCCTCACCCTGATTGGATAACAGACGAAGAATGGAACACGGTACCTTACGAGAATTGGTGGGAGGATCAGAGACGGATAGGCGAATTGCAGAAACAATCGAAGCCGCTACCTCCGGGGGAGATGGTAGAGCAACAACGGCAGGCGTACAGGGAGGCTGGAATAAAAGTAGATTTTTAGCCAACTTAGAGGTCGCTGCTATACAGAACAATACGTGGATAGAAAACATCGGCACGTTTGCAAACAAAGCAAAGAAATTAAAGGGCGGATACGAAAGTGAGGTTTACGAATCGAAAGACGGCAAAAGCGTCATCAAGATAAACAACCTGAATTTCCTCAATGACGATGACGTACAATATGAAACGACGCGGGACTTCAATTATTTCATCGACAGGCTGTGTTTCCACAACAGGTTATTCCCAAAAGACACATATAAGTTAATAGGCTTTTCCGAAAATACAAACGGAGAGTTCGGCATCGTCTTGCAGCAACCATTTGTGCAGGACGCAAAACTTGCTACGCCTGAACAGTGGGATACGCATTTGACTTCACGCCAATTCAAGAAGGCAAAACTGACAAGCCTGCAAGGAGTTGTGGGATATTTAGATGGCGAATACGAGCTTTCAGATTTTAAACCGGAGAATGTACTTGTAGATAAGAACGGGGACTTGCGGTATATCGATTTGGATATTTCGATGGTGGTAGTGGAGGATTAAGTAAAAAAAACAATGATAGGGAAAAATGTACAACAATTATTGAAATTGTCGAACAAAAATACAATCAAAATGGATCGACGAAAGGAATATCAATTCATGGATTGATTAGTATCGCAGAAATAGAAGGTAAAATATGCAGGGTTATTACGACAGTTAAATATTTTGACAGTAGCGACAAAGCAATAAGGCACATTCATACGAGATTACAAAGATAGAGTTGATGCCGGAAGACACCAACTCTATTCATGGAGCCGAAAC
>JGI24704J35079_10000881_pt1 | contig 13323 bp, 10 predicted proteins | sample TergutNt197P3_FD_35079 | JGI IMG/M metagenome (IMG submission 35079)
GCATATCGACCTGGACCTGCCGCCGGTGAGGCCGCTGAACAGCCCCCTTGCCCTTGAATACCTGAGCGAAAAGGAAAAGAACCGGGGAAAGAACGACGCCGCCGGCAGCGTCGAGCGGGCGCTGGAAGAGGCGGAACAGGCAGCGGCGATGCACAGCGAGAAGGCCCGCAAAAAATCGGCATCGCACGGGGGGCATAAGAGAAAGTACCGCGTGCCGCTGGAGATTCTCAACCAGTACCCCGACGGCGAATACTGGGTAATCGATCAGGCGACCCGGGAAGCGGCGGTTACGCTGAAACAGACCCTTGAAGAATTTAAAATACAGGCCGAGGTGACCGGTATTCGCAAAGGTCCGGTAATAACGATGTTTGAGATTCTTCCCGCGCCGGGGATAAAACTTTCCCGCATCATCAATCTGCAGGACAACATCGCACTGCGCCTCGCCGCTTCGTCGGTGCGTATCGTCGCCCCCATTCCGGGGAAGCACGCCGTGGGCATCGAAGTTCCCAACGCGAAGCGGAACATCGTTTCGTTCAGGGAAATTATCGAAGGCGAACTGCAGCGCGAGGGCAAGCGGCCGGAGATTCCCGTGGTGATGGGGAAGGACATTACCGGCGAGGCGCTTACCGTCGATCTTACCCAAACGCCCCACCTGCTGATCGCCGGCGCGACCGGCTCGGGAAAATCGGTCTGCGTCAATTCGATCATCCTTTCGATACTGTACCTGCTGCCGCCGTCCGACTGCCGCCTGATCCTGATCGATCCGAAGATCGTCGAACTGAAACTGTACAACGACATTCCGCACCTGCTAACGCCGGTTATCACCGAGCCGAAGCGGGCGTTCCAGGCGCTGCAGTACTGCATCTTTGAGATGGAGCGGCGCTATGCCTGCCTCGATTCGATGGGGGTGCGGGACATCCGCAATTACAACAAGCGCGTGAAGGAGCGCGACCTTGCCAATGAATATCTGCCGTACATTGTGATAATCGTTGACGAATTTGCCGATCTGATGGCGACCACGGGCAAGGAACTGGAAACGACGGTATCGCGCCTTGCCGCGATGAGCCGCGCCGTGGGCATTCACCTTGTGCTGGCCACCCAGCGTCCTTCGATTGGCGTTATCACCGGCCTTATCAAGGCGAACATCCCCACCCGCATCGCCTTTATGGTGGCAAGCATGATCGACTCGCGGATCATCATCGACACGCCGGGGGCGGAAAAACTTTTGGGCAAGGGCGACATGCTGTTCTCCGGCGTGGTTGACCCGTTCCCCGTCCGCATGCAGGGGGCGTTTGTTTCCGAGGAGGAAGTTGAGGCGGTGGTCGCCCATGTCAAAACGCTCGGCGAGCCCGACTACATTGACGATGAAATTTTTTACGACGAAGACGAAGAAGAACTCAGCCCCTCGCTGTTTTCCGACGGCGACGATCCGTTATACGACAAGGCCCTGGAGATCGTGCTGCAGCAGGGCAAGGCCAGCGCCAGCTACATCCAGCGCCGTCTGAAAATCGGCTACAACCGCGCCGCCCGCCTNGTCGAAGAAATGGAACAGCGAGGCGTAGTAGGCCCCGCGCAGGGTTCAAAGCCAAGAGAAATTTTACACCGAATGTAATTTTTTCCAATTATTTCACGCAGAGGCGCAAAGGCGCGGAGGACGCAGAGAGTGATTCGCTGTTCGCAAGCTGCCCGCAACCTTCAAGCTATGAGAAGAATTAGGAAGGGTTGGGTAGCGTAGTTCGAAAAAAAGCGTATTTTCGGAGTAACCCGGGTATTTCGCAGTCTAGCCCCCTACTTTTCCTTACTCCCTTTGCGTCCTCTGCGCCTCCGCGCCTCTGCGTGAGGAAAAAACAATAAATTTATTCTTCGTTGATCGTTATTGAATTTTTCAGCGCCTCTCCCATATAACGGATGTTTTCCAGCCAGTCGGGGGCGAGGGGGTCCAGGCTGATCAATTCCGCGCCCACGGCGTCGGCGACGGTCTTTGCGGCGCTTGTGGGAAATTGCGCCTGCACGAAAATTGCCGCGGGCTGTTCTTCCTTCGCCAGGGCGATCAGGCGGTTCAGGTCGCGGGGGCCGGGCGATTTGCCGCCGGTTTCTACCGCCTGCTGGCGTATGCCGAATTCGTCGAGGAAATAGCCGAAGCTGGGATGGTAAACAAAAATGTTTTTTCCGTGCAGCGGGGCAAGGTCTTCGCGCAGGGCGGCAAATTCGTCGTCGATTTCCTGCACAAGCAACCGGCAATTTTCGGCATAATGTTCCGCCCCCGCCGGGTCTGCCGAGGCAAGCGCGTCCCGTATGTGGGCGGCGAGTATCTTTGCCGGTTCGCAGCCAAGCCAGGTGTGCCGGTCGATGTCGTGGGGGAAATGGCCGCTGCCGCCATGATGATCGTGATTATGCCCGTCATCGTCATCATCGTCGTCATTATGATCTTCCAACTGTCTGAAAATAACCCCGGCAGTCCCGTCGACAATGGGCAGGGAGGGGAAGAGCTTCTCGATTTTCGGGCGGAGGCTTATCTCGAATTCGGCGCCGGAGAGGATCCACGCGCCTGCCTGGGACAGGCCGCTTATCTGCCGGGGCGTCGGCTCGTAGCTGTGGGGGTTCTGCCCCGGCCCCGCCAAAACCAGCGCTTCGGNCCTGCCGCCGCCGATGCGTGAAACAAACCAGGCCTGCGGCAAAATGCTCACCGCGACCACCGGCTTTTCCGGCTGCCCGTTATGCGAAACCTCATCCCGCCGCGTACAGCCGTTAAAAAGGGATATAATCCACAAAATCATCACGCAAAGGCGCATCGTACCGCAAGCGGTACGCGCACGCAGAGATAGGGGACTGGGGACTNGGGACTGGGGACTGGGGGCGGTCATCGAGTTATCAGAGAAATTTTCTGTAGTACGATTATTTTCTTCGCATTCTCTGCGTCCTCTGCGCCTCTGCGCCTCTGCGTGAGAAATATTCAAATAATGCCTCCGCGCCTCTGCGTGAAATTTTCCGAAAGAACGCCTCCGCGCCTCTGCGTGTGAAATATTCGAATAATATTATCCCGCATTGGGCTTTTTCCGTTTTTTGCCGAGGTAGGCTCGGGCGCAGACGCCGACGAACCTGAGCCACGCCGGTTCCAGGCGGCGGCTTACCGTGGCAAGCAGATCCATGATGGGCAGGTTTTGCGGGCAGTGGGATTCGCACTTTCCGCATTTTACGCAGAGGCGCGAACTGCTCGAATGTTCCGACGTCAGGCCGGTGCTGGTGATAAACTGTTTTACCCCCTCAATATAGCCCATCGAATAAATCGTATTGTAGGCGGCGAAGCAGCCGGGTATGTTGACTCCTTTGGGGCAGGGCATGCAGTAGCTGCATCCCGTGCAGCGGATCTTGCAGGCGCGGTTTACGACGGCAAGGGTCTGGCGGTAAATGTCCATGTCCGAATCGCCGAGCATCCCTGCTTTGGCATTGTCGGCAAGGGCGAGGTTCTCGGTAAGCTGCGCCATGTCGCTCATGCCGGAAAGGAGCAGCGTTACTTCCTGCTGATTCCAGACCCAGTTGAGTCCCCATGCCGCGGGCGACAGGCCGGCGTTGGCTTTTTTAAAAATGCCAACCGCTTCCCTGGGCAGGTTTGAGGCGAGCTTTCCACCCAACAGCGGCTCCATGATAATAACCGGCATTTTTTCCGACGCCTTTTTCAGCCCCGTTACCCCCGCCTGGAAATTTTCGTCGGAATAGTTGTACTGAATCTGGCACATCTCCCAGTCGTAATCGTCGAGCACTTTCAAAAATTCATCGCGGCTGCCGTGGTAGGAAAATCCAATCCGGCGGATCTGGCCAGCCTTCTTTTTTTCGGCTATCCATTGTTCAATTCCCCATCCCTTGAGTTTTGCCCATTGGTCGTAGTCGGTGATCATGTGCATCAGGAAATAGTCGATGTAGCTTGTCCGCAGCCGCTTGAGCGACTGGTCGAAATAGCGGTCAAAATCCGCCGGGCCTTTCACGAAAACCAGCGGCAGCTTGGTCGCAATGTTGATTTTTTCCCTTGCCTGGTGTTTTTCCAGGATTGACCCAAGGGCTTCTTCGCTTCCCTGATAAATCCACGCCGTGTCAAAATAATTCACCCCGTTATCAATGGCATGGGCGATTAGCTCTTCGGTTTTTTTCATGTCGATGCCGGCGATGTTCCTGGGGAACCTCATGCACCCCATGCCCAGCACCGACAGGCTGTTGCCCGATATTTTGTCCGTTCTGTACTGCACAAATCCCTCCATCATTAGTATAATGAAAAGATGATCCAAACAAAAGCCCATTGCTTCCTGCTGATTCTGGTTATCGCATCGGCGAATATCGGGGCGCAGGAATATAATTCGGTCCCCCTGGACCACCCCGCCTATGAAATTATTGAAATGGGAATAATGCGGGGAATCATTCCCCAGTCGTCTTCGGCAAAACCCTGGTCCGAAAGTGCAGTCAGGGAAAAATTGTGGGAGATCATGGACGATCCCGAGCAGGTTTTGTCGACGAGGGAGCTGGATACGGTCAGCGCCATTCTTGATTTATTTGACCGGAAAACCGGATTCGACCCCGGCGGGGGCAGGTACCGCGCCGAGTATGGCGACGCTTCAATTGAGGCGGGCATAGGATGGGAAAGCGTTTTTTCGGTTGATGCGCCGAGCGGTTCAGCCGCCAGCGTCAACACGGCGAAATTGTATGCGGCCGGCGACGTTCTTGATTTGTTCTCATGGAACGTTACCGCGCTGGGGGAATTCCTCTACATCCGCCGGGATGACATTGTGTCCCCGTTCTTTCCCTATACCCACAGCAAATCCTGGGACGGCGGCGTTCTTTCGCTGCGCGATACCGGCGCCTATTCTCCCTGGCCCGGCAATGCCTCTTTGGCGGGCGGCTTTTTTGCGGAAGCCAGCGGCGCTTTTCTTGACGACCAGCTGCAGCTCCGCATCGGCCGGCTCCGCCGCGACTGGGGGCCCCAGGTTAGCGGCGCTTCGCTGTACATGAACGCGCAGGCCCGCCCCTTTGCCGCTCTTGAAGGAACCTACTCGCCGCTGGCATGGCTGGATATTTCGCTTATGAACGGCGCGCTGGAATATTACCGGGGCGACAGCCAGTGGCCCGATGACGGCCCATTTGTCAACATGATCTCCATGGCGCAGGTCGAGCTAAACCCCGCGCGGCTGCTTCATTTTAGCCTGGGCGGATCGGCCGTCTGGCTCAACCAGGTTAATGCGGCGTTTTTTGCCAACCTTGAACTGCGGCTGCCGGGAATTGTAAAGATATGGGGGAGTCTTTTCGTCAATCAGCTTGATTCTTTGGTCGATAATTTCACCTACCTGAACGGCAACAATTACGCCTACCAGGCGGGGCTTAAGGTGCTTGTGCACTGGCTCCCCTTTGCCTCCTTTACCCTGCGTTATACGAAAGTCGAGCCGTATTGCTACACCAGTTCATACAACGGGCATGAAGGCGCACCGGTTCCCTCGCCGTCGGCTTTTGCCAGCGGCGGAGAAAGCCTGGGTTATTATATGCCTCCCAACTCCGACGAGCTGCTGCTGCGTTTTGAATCGAGGCTGTTCCCCGAAATAAAAGGCCACGTCCAGTTTCAGATGATGCGCCACGGCGCCGATTTTGGGTATGGGGCGGTTCCCGGCTCTTCCCTTGCGGACAAATTAACAGGCAGCAGCCATCCCAATAAATATTTTTTAAAGGACGGCGTGTACCGATGGGACAATGTGCTGAAAGTGGGCGGCTCCTGCACTTTCAGGACCGGCGCGGTTCCGCTTTCGGTTTTCGCGGAAATGGGATTCGTCGGAACAAGCTTTACCATCAACGGCACCGCCGGCATCGGCAGCGAGGGGGAGTACGAGAGGCTGAACGACGACGTGTACAAGGCCCGAAACGCTTTTATTTTTTCCGTGGGCTTTAGGGTGTTTCCCTGACAGCTAAAGCTGCTATGAGTAATGTTCCAGAAAACGCTTCATCCTGTCGCTCGAAGGATTGTCCAGCACGTCCCTGGGGGGGCCGTATTCAACGACGACGCCCTCGTCCATGAACAGGATGGTGTCGGCGACCTGGCGGGCGAACTGCATCTCGTGGGTAACGATGATCATGGTTGTGTTTTTTTCAGCAAGGCTGCGTATTACCTTTAATACCTCGCCCGTTAATTCGGGATCAAGCGCGGAGGTTGGCTCGTCAAAGCACAAAATGTCCGGTTTTTGCGCCAAAGCCCTGGCAATGGCGACCCGCTGCTGCTGCCCGCCCGACAACTGGTACGGGTAGAAATCACGTTTTGCCGAAAGGCCGATTTGTTCCAGCAATGCCATGCCTTCCTGGTGTATTTCGTCAATGATGTTTTTTTTGTTTTTTTTGTAGTCCNGGCGGCTTTGGGCCGATAGCTCGCGGGCCAGCACAACGTTTTGAAATGCCGTGTACTGCGGAAACAGGTTGAAGGATTGAAATACCAGCCCGAAATGCAGCCGCTTTTGCCTGATGCTCTGCTCGTCATAATGGATCTTGTCTTCCGCGTCAAACAATGTTTCGCCGCGCACAATAATCCGCCCCGCGTCAAGCCGCTCCAGAAAATTCAGCCCGCGCAGGAGCGTGGTTTTTCCGCTGCCCGAAGCGCCGATAATGGCGAGGACTTCGGTTTCCTCAAGCGAAAAACTGATGTTGTTCAATACTTCAGCCGATCCGAATCGCTTTGCTATGTTTTGTACTTCCAGAATTGGCATCTATTCCTACGCCCTGAAAAAACCAAGTCGTTTTTCCGCATATCCAAACAGCAGCGTAAGGATTCCCACAAACAGCAAATAGAACGCGCCGGTATAGAACAGCGGCCAGATCAGGGCCCTGGTTGCGGCAAAGGTTTCCGCGACCCGTATTAACTCAACAACCATGATCACCCGGGCGAGGGCCGTGTCCTTTACCAGGGTGATGATCTCGTTGGACATGGGGGCGGTGATCCGCTTAACCACCTGCAGCAGCACTACGCGGAAAAAAATCTGNGATTTTGTCATTCCCAAAACATACCCCGCTTCGTACTGGCTGTGGGAGATGCTCTCGATGCCGCCTCGGAATATTTCGCTGAAATAGCATGCGTAGTTAATGGAAAAAGCGATGATTGCCGCGTTGATTCGCGAAGATATGGGGGCGCCGAAGATGAACCCCGGCACGTAAAACACGATGAATATCTGGAGCATGAGCGGCACGCCCCGGATTATCCATACAAAGATCTTTACAAGATACCGCAGCGGGGTGATCTTTGACATGGAACCGAAGGATATTACAAGGCCCAGCGGAAGCGCGAACACAAGGGTAAGCGCGAAGATTAGGCACGTTGTCTGAAAGCCCTGTAATAACCTTAGCGTGACCGCCCAAAAGCTCATTTAGATACAATCCCGAAGGGAAAAATCCTAAAAGGATCCACTATCCCCTGAAGTCCGTATCCAGAACAAGCGAATTTTCCAGATTGTATTTTTTCGCCAGTTCCAGCATTTTTCCTTCGTCGTACAGTTCTTTCAGGGCCTGGTTAACCTTGTCTCTCAGGTCGCTTCCCTTTTTGAAGCCAATGGCGTACACTTCGTGATCCAGCGTGATATTTGCAATCATTAAATCGGAATAGTCTCCCGAGCCGGCAAGCCGCTGCGCCAAAAGGACATCGACCACCGCGCAATCGACCGCGCCGGACTTAACCTCAAGAAACGTGTTGATCTGCGCGGCTGTGCCGACGATCTTGCCCGTTTCCCCGACCGCGTCCTTAGCGGCGCTTTCTCCTGCCGAGCCGCTTTCCGCCGCCGCAGTTTTGCCCGCCAGGCTTTCAATGGCGGTAAATTCGCCTTCCCGCGCGGCCCTGATAACGATGCACTGCTGGTTGTGCATGTAGCTGTAGCTGAAATCCACCATGTCGCTTCGCCTGGTACCGTCCGCTTCGGAAGCGTTGGCGGTAAAGCCGTTCCAGATGCAGTTGATGGTTCCCGCTTCAAGCTCCTGGTATTTGCTTGCCCATTCAATCTCCTGGAATTCCACCTGCAGGTTCAGCTTCTGGCCGACAAGCAGCGCGAGATCGGTGTCAAACCCTGTCCAATTTCCTCTTGAGGTCCGGAAGTTCATGGGCTCGAATTCGGTAACTCCGCAGACGAGTTTTCCGGCATCCTTTTTGCCTCCCGCAAAAACCGTTCCTGCCGCAATCAGTACGCAAAACGCAATCATTGTGATTCTTTTCATAAGTTCCTCCGTTTTTACTGTACCTTAATAAAAAAATAATGTAAACCGCGCCCTCGTGCCTCCGTGCGGAATAATGGGGACTTACTCCTCGGCAGTGAAATTCGCTTCCAGGCGGGGGATGCTTGCCGATTTCAAAATCAGCCGCAGCGAATCGTTGGGGGCGGGATCTTTCCGCAGGGGTACCAGTGTTTCCAGGGCGAGATCGGGGATTACCGCCGCCCAGCGGCTGCCTTTTTTTTCCATGGCGACGGCGTCCCAAACCGAATCTTTTTTGCCGGAAAGGTACACCATCTTCCAGTGGCTGCGGCTGGCGCGTTCCGCATGGGTAGTTGCCGCCGCTGCCGCTTCTCCCGCGCCGATTCGCGCCATCACTTCGTCGGCGGAAAGGGGAGCGCCGCCCCGCAGGCTGGCGCGGATTTGGATGTGGGCAAGGAGGTCGGTGTAGCGGCGCAGGGGGCTGGTGACCTGGGTGTAGGCATCCATGCCAAGCCCCCAGTGCCGCCCCGGCTTTACCGACAGTATCCGGGGGCGCATGCAGCGGCGGAGCTGGTACGCCCCGGCAATGCCCGGCAGAATTTCGCCGGGCATGTCCCCCGCTTCCTGCGCGATGTAGGGGAAGGGCAGATTCCGCTGTATCGCCCACATCGCCGCCCCTTCGCCGGCCAGGAGCATGCATTCCCGCACCATGTCCGCCGAACGGAATTGCTCAAGCGGCTCGATTACCACCTGCCCGTCCTTCAGGCCGATGTAGATTTCCGGAATGTCTATGCTGACAGCGCCGGCGGCGGCGCGGCGTTCCATGTTGCGCTCGGCAAGGGCGTACAGATCGCGTAACGCTTTTCCGTCTGCCTCTGCCATAAGTTTGTCCGCCGCCCCGTATGTCAGCCGCGTTACGTTTACTGTAGAAGGGAAAATTTCCGTCTCTGCGATTTCGCCGTTTGAGTCCATCGTCATTTTGAACGTCAGGGCGGGGGACGATTCCGCAAGGCCGAGGGCGAAGAGCGGCAGGGATTCCTCGGCGAGCATCCGGATGGCGCCCTCGGGAACATAGAGCGTCGCTCCCCGGTCGCGGGCCTCCCGCTCGCACGGGCTGCCGCTGCCGATTGATGATGCGGGATCGGCAACATGGACATAGAGAATCTGCCTGCCGTCCCTTATCTCAAGCGAAACCGCATCGTCGGGGTCGTGGCTCCAGGGGTTGTCGATGGCAAAGGCCGCCAGGCCGCCAAGGCTGCGGCGGTCTTCCTGGGGCGCCGGTTCGGGGATATTTTTCGGCTGCGACATGGAAACGCCGTAGCGGGCGGGGTGGGGGTTGGCATCCGCCGCCCAAAAGCCGCTTTCCACAAGCAGGGCATGGGCGTCCTCCGGCGTTTCTCCCAGTCCGATTTCCTTCATCGTCCGGCTTCTTTCGGATTTTCCGCAGGCCAGCGCCTCGACATCCTGGATAAACCGCCTGTCGTCCGGCAGGTCCGGGCNGCGGCTCTTCAGGCGTTTCAGAAACAGCTCCCGTTCCTCGCCCGCCCGCCGCTTCTCCCCGCGCTTTTTTTCATCGGCTTCAACCTGGTCCCTCGGCCTGCACTGGATGGCGGCAATAGTCCCGGTAAAATACAGGCCGTCCAGCAAAAAGCGGCAGGCGGCCCACGCCGAAGCGGGGCTGTATTCGCCAAAGGCAAGATCGGCTACTTCTCTGAGCGAAACCGGCCCCTGCCCCGCCAGAAGCTCCCAAACCTCCCGCACCGCATCGTTAGGCGCAACTGCCCCCGGTTCTGCGGTCAGCGGCCCTTCAATCCCCGAAAAGCCATGTACCGGCCCCGGATGAATGATTTCTACGTCCTTTTCCCTGACTTTTATCTTCCCGCCGTCCGGAAGGGCAATGACTACCCTGTCCGGCGTTATTTCCTTTACCAGCGCAAGTTTGTTTTTAAAAAGTGCCAGGGCATGTTCGCAAATCATATTAACGGCTAACTTTTATTATTGCATAGACGGCGAATTTTTGATACCGTGCAGGTAATGATAGTTATGAAATTTGGCGGAAGTTCTGTTGCCGATGCGCAGAGAATCCGCCATATTATCGATATTGTACGGACTCAGCTTGATCAAAAGCCGGTTTTGGTGCTTTCCGCGATGGGGGACACGACCGATCATCTTCTGGAAGCGGGCAATGCCGCGCTGGAAAGGGGAGAAGTGTCCATTGGGCACATTGAACAGCACCACCTGGACACGATAAAGAAACTCAAACTGCCGAATGAGGCCCGCAGGGACATTGCGGCGCTGCTTAACGACCTCAGGCGGCTGCTTTCCGGCGTTTCCCTGATAAGGGAGATGACTCCGCGCACAAAGGATTACCTTGTTTCTTTCGGCGAGCGGCTTTCGGTGCGGATTGCCGCCGCCTGCTGCAATGCGCTGGGAATGAAGGCCGTTGCCTGCGACGCCTGGGACATTGGCTTTGTTTCCGATTCGAATTTTACGTCCGCCGAACTGCTCGTAGAAAGCTGGGAACTCATCCCGCAAAAAATAATGCCCCTGCTCAGGAAGGGAATGCTGCCCGTCGTGACGGGTTTTATCGCGAAAGATAAGGGCGGCAGCATCACCACTCTCGGCAGGGGCGGCTCCGACCTGTCAGCGACAATGATTGCCGCGGCCTGCAGGGCGGAAGAAGCGCAGGTCTGGAAGGACGTAGACGGCATATTGACCGCCGATCCCCGCATTGTCACCAAGGCAAAGCCCGTTGAGGCGGTAACCTACGAAGAGGCGGCGGAGCTTGCCTATTTCGGCGCGCAGGTGCTGCACCCCCGCGCCATGCAGCCCTGCATCAGAACGGGAACGCCGGTGCGGGTAAAAAATTCGTATAACACCGCCGCCCCCGGAACGCGGATAATCGCCGCGCTGGACAAAAAAAGCGTTCCCGTGCGGGCAATCACCTTCCGCAAAAACGTGACGCTGGTGGACATCGTTTCCACCCGCATGCTGGGGCAGTACGGCTTTCTTGCCGAGGTTTTTTCCTGTTTTGCCCGCCACCGCGTTTCGGTGGACATGGTAGCCACCAGCGAAGTTTCGGTATCGCTGACCATTGACGCGGCGCAGGACATTTCCGCAGTACGCAAGGAGCTATCCTGCATAGCCGCCGTTGACGTAAAAACCGGAATGGCGATTGTCACCATCGTTGGCAACGTCAGGCGGTCTTCGGAAATTCTCGCAAGGGCCTTTAAGACCTGCCAGCTAATCGGGGTGCCGGTGCAGATGGTGTCCCAGGGGGCGAGCAAGGTTAACAGCAGCTTTATTGTAAACGATGCGGAAGCGGTGGATGTTGTCCGCGCCCTGCATCTTGATTTCTTTGCGCCGCTTAACATAAGGAGTTGAACATGAAAATCGCGGTTATCGGCTACGGCAAAATGGGAAAGATGATTGAGCAGGCGGCGTTGGATCAGGACCATGCCGTTACCGCCGTAGTGGATCCGCTGTCGTTTGAACAGAGTCCGCGCAGCGGCGCGCCGCTGTACCGGGGAATGGCCGAGGCGGGAAACCTGCGCGGGGCCGAGGTTGCGATAGAATTCACCCAGCCGGGAATGGCGCTGGCCAATATCAAATTTATGGCGGAAAAGAAAATTCCCCTGGTCATCGGGACAACGGGCTGGCACGACAAGCTTGGCGAGGCGCGCCAGATTGTGGAATCGGCAGGCGCGAGCCTGATGTGGGCGTCCAACTTTTCGCTGGGCGTCAACATTTTTTACCGCATCGCCTGGTACGCCGCGCAGCTTGCCGACTCGTTCCCCGAATACGACATCGGCGGCTTTGAGTCGCACCACAACAAAAAACTGGACAGCCCATCGGGAACCGCCAAAACCCTGATAGACGGCGTGCTTGAACGGCTTGGGCGCAAAGACAAGGCCGTTTGGGAAACCCTGGACCGCCGCCCGCAGCCCGGTGAGCTGCACTTTCCCAGCCTGCGCCTCGGTTCTATTCCCGGCACGCACAGCCTGATTTTCGATTCCCCTGCAGACACCATTGAAATTACCCACACCGCCCGCAACCGCGAAGGCTTTGCCTCCGGGGCCTTGCGCGCCGCCCAATGGCTGGCAAACGGCCCCACCGGTATCCGCGCGGGATTTTTCTCTGTCGACGATATGCTGAAAGACATTCTGGACACTTAATGGCTGATCAGACAGCACAGCGACTTTTGAACAATCTATTTCCTATTCCTTTTTTTTGTTGGTACTCGTAGTTATTTGTCTGATCGATCAGACAAATCAGGCGGTGAGGCCAGAGATATGACAATTTTGTGACAGATACCCAGTGCCTCCAAAAAGTCGAATTTATTTGGTTTCTTCCGGGATTTTTCGTATATTTTAATTAAGAGGATCCCATGAAAATGAAAGACATTGCAAATTATCGTCGTACCCGCTTGCCCGTGACATTTATACCGGCGGAACCTATCCACCCGGTTTTTTTTGAGAATACAGTTTTTCCGGCCAAACAAAGGCTCGACAGCCTTCTGCAGGGATTTACAAACTCCAGTAACGCCGAGGAAATTGATAGGGGAATTCGGGATACGATAAAAGGTATCCGTGTTTCAATCCTGGCAATGGGATTGGGACTCGCGAAAATAAAGGCGATGGACCTGTACATGGTTTTAAACTGTCCGAGTATGCCTGCATATATAGATCGTCTTAGCAAGGAGACTAAAATGTACCGCGGCAGTATTTATAACTGGCTGTATATCGGAGAAGCCTATAGTAAGTACAAAAACGATCTGGAGCGGATTGGTTTCAGCGATAGCGACGGGCCAAGCAAGCTGCCATATCTGGAGCGAGCGCTGGCGTCAAACCGAAAGAAGGAAGTGTTCAGCAATATAAAAAGCATGTCCCTGCGGGAATTTGCAAGTTTTGCCAGGGCAAAGGAAGCGGACGGTATCCCTGCTGCAAGCGACAAGCATGAAGTAGCTATTCGGGGTAATACTGTTTATGTAGACGGCAGACTGGCAATAATAATAAGCGCAAAAATTGATAATGGTATCGCTTCCTATTTTAAGAAAGCCATCCACGCTGCCTGTGAAGCATTGGAAAAAGGGGACCCGATTGAAACCAATGTTTGATTGTTGATACT
>JGI24704J35079_10000883_pt1 | contig 13300 bp, 11 predicted proteins | sample TergutNt197P3_FD_35079 | JGI IMG/M metagenome (IMG submission 35079)
GTGCTTACTGCCGTCAGCAGCACACAAATAAGCGTTAAAAATTTAATCCGTTTTTTCATCGTTTTTAACCGTTTTATATTGTTTTTAAGTCCCTTATTTCAAAAATCAAACATGCAATTTCAAAAAGTTTTTTTCCGCCTGCAAAGATACAAAAAAATTTTACATATTATACCCGTAAATTTACTGGTTTTTCACCCGTATTTATACTGGTTTTTTACTGGTGAACCGCCAAACTCTTCGACCAGCCTGAGTTTCCCCTGACAATTAAGATCGTTCCTTTCGGTTGATTGATCACAAAGCTTGCTTTTCCGCCCGATTTCCGGAAATTGTTTATCAATGTACCGCTGACCGAATAGACNTGTATCGTTTCGTCAAACGGATTGTCGATATACAGAACGCCGGTGTTTANATAGACGAATGTCTCGTCCGATACAAGTACCGGTGTATCAATTCCTGTGGTGGTGTCGAGGATATTTTGTATCCCCATGCCGGCGCACTGTGCGTTGGCGGGTATATAGTTGGCGTTGAGCGACGGATTGACTTCGATCGTGCCGCTTTCGCCGCCGATATGGGTTTTCCATGCGGCAAGCCCTGCATTGTTTAAGATGCTGTTCGGACGATTGTCGGTAAAGGTGGCGCTTTTTCCGGCTACATAGTAGCAATTATTATTCATCGTCGGGCGGCCGCTGAGGCCGGATATGTCCCTTGAAGGATAAACGTCGCCTGCCTTGACATAACGAATATCTATGATCCGATTGGCGTAGTTAGAAGGCTGGCTTACAATATTATGATGAATACTCGGATTGATGTTNGGAGGACAGCCTCCGGGGTTTTTCCAATCTTGTGTAGCAATACCAAAATAAATCGGGCTGTGATATTTCATCACGCCGCAGACCGCATTGACTATGGTATTGTTGTAAACCTCCGCATCCTTGGAAGCATATAAACCGATGCCTTCCCATCCCGCGTCGATAATCAGGTTATTACGTATGGTACCTCCTATATTTTCATAATAGGTCGGATTTGTTCTCGTGCTAAAATACTGAGGACTGGTATCGAAGCCGAGCAGGATTCCGGCTGCATACGTGCGTTCGACGCGGTTATTTTCGATCACCACACCGGTTGCTCCGCCTTTGGCATAAATACCGGTGCTGCAAATATCATGGATATAATTATTATGTACGTGCATGTTAGCGCCGTTGACATTGTCGATGCCTTCGGAATTACATTCTCCCGTATTAAAGTTGGGTCTGTTTGCAAACTCCCGACCTGAATTATAAATTTCGTTATACCGGATCGTGATATTTTCGCAGCCGGGTTTGACTTTCACGGCGTCGTCATGGGAGTCGTGAAGTTTACAATCTTCAATGATGATATTGGATACTCCCGGTCCGGGCGGTTCACCGGGGTGTACCCATTCCCATTGAGTTTCGCAGCAGACCGTATAAAACCCTCCCTTTACTTCGACGGCTTGTAATTTGCAGCCTGTCACAGGCTTCCTTGTGATTTGGTCTTCGGCATAAAATTCGACGCCGGAGTGTTCATGGTTGCCTGCATCGTAGGTGGTCAGGTCAATAATAGCCCATTCGCCTTTGGCAGATTTGATGGTAATATTTGATTTTTGTACGCGCACGCGACGTCCTTCGCGGTAGGTACCGCTCCGCAGGACGATTGTGCTGCCCGGATCGGCTTTTGCCAAAGCGGTATTGATGCTCTTGTAGGGTTTGCCGGAAGTGCCGTCGGCCGTAGCGTCATTGCCTGACGGTGAGACATATATGCCATTAGCGGGGTCGTTGTAATTATTGTAGCGCGGGCCTATATGCACAGTCTGTTGGGCATACATGGCAATAGCCGTCATGAAGGTCATGATTACACTATAAAAAAAGAATTTCATATACATGATGTTTAGAGTTTACAAAATTAATTAAAAATTATTAAATACAATTTTTTGATAAGTTTTTTTTATAAAAAAAATGATTATGCCATCTTTTTCCATTGCCGTCTGACTTCGTTCCATGTTTCAATTACCTTTTCGATAACCCTGATGGTTTCGGCAGGAACGAAAATAAGGGGTCCGTCGTCGGGAAGATACATTGAGTCACGATGGTTCGTCGTTTTGTGATTGGCCGGCGACGTCGTGATGTAATGCTCATTGTTTGTACTTTGATGGTTGTCCATTTCGATTAAGCAAATTATTTTTTCACAATCAGTTTTCTGCTTTCAACAGTGCCGTTGCATACGATCTGAACGATGTAGATGCCGTTGGCAAAGTGACCGGTGCTGATGGTGGTTTGTTCGCTTTCGACTGCCGCGCTGTAAACGCTTTTGCCTGTGAGATCGAATATATGTACGCGCGCACTGCCCGGTAACCGGTCGATGGTGACATATTCGTTGGCAGGGTTCGGGAACATTGTCCACGATTGCTGCGTAATATCATCTATGCCGGCGCTTCCGCTTTTGGTTGCCTCGGGCGTATTTCCGTAGCAGCCCATGTTCACACGACCGCCGTTCGGAGCAGGTTCCTTCGAATAATCGGAGGCCGGATTGCCTGCGTCAATCGCAGGACTGTTTCCCTGAAGGTGGAAATTGCCGTTTGCGGGATTGACAAACATAGGATTGGATGTGATATTGCCCGTACCTGTGTATCCTTGTTGCGTAAGCGTGTAAGTGACAGTCAGTCTTCCGCCGTCGACCGTCTCAAAATCTTTTCCGTTGTCCCAGAAAATGCTGTTTTGAACGCTGGCGGTGCTTGCTTCCACATACAACGCTGCACCGCCTGAAGGATTGCCGGAAATCGTGCAGTTGTTCATTTCCAAAACAGACGGAACGCCATCCAGGTCATCTACGTAAACCGCCGAACCGCTTGATTTGGATTTATTGTTGTACAGCAGTTCGTGTTCCATCTTGACGGATGCGCCATCATCAATAAAAACTGCCCCGCCGCGATCGGGCGCCTGATTGTTGCGCCAAACGTTGAACGACAGGCTTACCGTTGTTTTGGTGTTGGAATCGGCAAAAATCAAAATTCCGCCACCCCAGCCGTAACCGCAATCCCTCGCGGCTTCGTTTCCGTCGAAAATATTCCGTGTAATCGTTCCTGTTCCGCAGATGAACGCACCGCCTGCATGGTCTTCGTAGCCAATATTGTTTTCGATACGATTGTCGGCAATAAGAAAATTGACCGAAGCATATTGGGAACCTCTCGTCGACCCGATGGCTGCGCCGCGCCCCGAACGGTTGTTACGGATAATGTTGTTTTGNATGGTCACGTTGTTTCCTTCCAGACCNATTCCTCCGCCACGTTGGTCGCCTGTNTGCAATCCGTTGTTTTCGATGATGTTGTTTTCAATCGTGATGTTGTTCAGATGCGGCGACCATCCTTCGGCAAGTTCAATGCCACGCTGACCATTCCGAATGGTAAAACCGCTGATTGTCAGCTTTCCTGAAATTTCGCGCTCGTCTATTTGAACATAAATACACGGCGCTGCGCTTGTTCCGTTGATAATCGTTACGTTTGCTTGCGGATTGGCCGTACCATAGTTGCCTCCGCCTGCAAAACCGCCGAGCAACTGCACTTTTTTCTGCTTAATTTCTACGGCTTCTGCGTAGGTGCCTTTCGCGACTTTGATGATGTCGCCGTTTGAAGCTGCATTGACCGCTGCCTGGATGGTTTTGTAAGGGCTTGACGTACTGCCGCTTCCGGAATTGCTTACGCTGCCATCCACATGAATTTGATTTTGGCTGAACAGCACAAAGCAACAGCCAAGAAATCCGATGAGTAAAACTGTTTTTTTCATATTTTTTTGTTTAAGAATAAGTATATAATATAATGTATTGGAAAATCGCTGCAAAGATACGATGTGAAAAAGGCAGGGTGTTACCCCCTACGGGGGGTTTTTTTAAAAAAATGCAAAAATGCTTCTACAAGTNTTTCTGAGGCCGTTTTTTAGGTGTTTTTTGGCTAAAATCGCAAATCGTCGAAAAAAAATCGTAACATTTTTGTCCAAAAATACCCCCTGTGGGGGGTATTGCGGATTTTTTGCTTTACGGATTTTTAAAAAAAAAATTGTCCAGCCGGATTCCCTCAACGATTTACAATCGTTGATTAACTGATTGAACAGGGAATTTTTGTTTTGTATGTGATTGATTATGTTATAATTACTATGCTGTCCAAAAGAATTCATTTGTCATCCACGGAAGAAATTCCGACCACTCTTTTATTGCTCTTTCTGGTATCATAATTCGTCTATTTCAATGGTTTCGTTTATGATAATCTTCCATTTTTCGTTAGTTTCACAATTGACTGTTGATTTACTGTATTTCAATGGAATTTTTTGAAATTTCAAACCGTACGTTTGGGCTTTTGAAAATAAAATATCTGCCTGTTTTTCCTGTTCTAATTCATTTTCAAGCAAATAACCAAGGCGTTGAACTGTGGAAGTTGGGACATAATCAAAAAAAGTTTTGTCTGATTTCCCAAATTTTACAAATTCCATAAGTTCATAAAGTACGGTACAGGCACGATTTAACCCGCCAATTTCTTTTTGGAATGTAATCAAATCGGCTGCTGTGAGTTCGGGTTTTGAAACATAAAAATCGCCATTTTTACCTCTAAACGTTTTGAGCCATTTTTGTGGAATTTCCTTGCGTGTGGAAATAAAAGTAACCATGGAATTTTTCTTTATTGTATTTCTCAAAGTTGGCAACGAGGTAATTACGGAAAAAACTTGCGGTTTTTGGTGTGCAGCGCCGTAAAATACCGCTGCGTTAAGCAAACTGACATAATATGAACGATGAAGGTATTTCATTAAATCGTCCATATAAAATTCAGGCGGCACAATGCCAATCAAAGCATAATCAATAGGAATTACAGCGTAAAATCCTTTGAAGACAGGGAAAATTTCGCCTTTTTTTATCAGCAAATTCAAGTTGTTTTTTACAGTTTGCTCCGATAAGTGAGAAAAATCTGTAACAAGTTCCTGACGCGAAAACGTTACTTTTCCTCGCTTTGAGTGGTAAAGTATCCAGTCATCAATTTTTTTCAATTCTTCTTTTTTCACCGTAAAATATTTTGTCTGCAAAGATACTATTTATTTTAGTACTTTCGCAAACAAATTATTATTTTATTTCTTTCCTGTTGTTCTTGCGAGCATCCGTCCTGCCGGATTCTCTCTACGATTTACAATCGTAGGGTGAAACTAAATGGACGGATAGTTGAAAGAATCAGTCCTCAAAAATTTCGTATTTATTTTTGCCGATAAACAGGATCACGGCTTTTTTTATGCCTTTGCAGTCTTTCATCCGCGATGAAGCGCTGTAGGCTTTTAGCTGCTTCCGTGCTTCGAGGCGATACGGTTCAAGCGATTTTACGCTTGCCTTAAATCTTTTTCAAAAATATTTTTCAAAAAAGAAAGTTTCGCAATAATTTCTTATTTTTGCAATTTGTAAGCAAGTAACTAAACCATGGGCGTAAAGAGAGATAAAATATGGGGGTTGGAACGGAATGTGTTTTTTACGGGGCTGACCAGTTTCTTTACCGACACCTCTACTAAGATGGTATACAGCGTTATGCCATTGTTTTTACTATCCATAGGCGCATCCAAAACGGTTATATCCTTAATCGAAGGGATTGCCGAAAGTACGGCGTCGCTTATCAAGGCATTGTCGGGCTACTGGAGCGATAAAATCGGGAAAAACAAACCTTTCATGCTGATTGGCTACGGCCTTACCGCCTTAGTAACACCGCTGTACGCATTCGTGAAAGTGCCGTTGCAGGTATTGTTCTACCGTTTTTTTGAGCGGTTCGGAAAGGGGTTGAGGGCAGCGCCGCGCGACAGCCTGATAAGCGGTTCGACCACCCGAAAAGATGCAGGCAAAAATTTCGGATTTCACAAGGCGATGGATAATAGCGGGGCGATTATCGGGCCATTGGCTGCTTTCCTGCTGCTCTCGTTGTTCGCTGCGAACGACGACCCGCTTGCCGCCTTCAAAATCGTATTCTTAATAGCTACAATCCCTGCTATACTGGGTGTTATTACCATCGCCGCCTTTATCAGCGAAGCAAAAGCCGTCGAAAAAAAGAGTGCTCCCAATGTTTCGCTTAAACGTTTGCCTAAGCGGTATTTCTTTTTTTTAGTGATTGTATTCGTTTTCACGCTCGGCAACTCGGCTGATGCGCTGTTGTTGGTAAAAACTACCGAAACCGGTATCGACAAAGCCTACATTCCGTTTGTCTATATGATATTTAATGTAGTATCTGTTGTATTAGCTGTACCCATTGGCAAATTGTCGGACAAGATCGGACGCGAACGATTGATTATTCCCGGATTTTTGATTTATGCCTGCACTTATTTCATGTTTGGCCGATTCAACAGTATTTCCATTTTCATCGGGCTTTTTGCCATGTACGGACTGTACAGCGCTTTGGTCGATGGAAGCCAGAAAGCGATGATATCGGATATAATCACCAAAGATATGCGGGGAACGGGCTATGGCCTATATCATGCCATACTTGGCGTCACACTGTTGCCTGCCAGCCTGATTGCCGGATTGCTGTACGACAGGGTAAGTCCGGGCGCTCCGTTTTATTTCGCTTCNGGCACGGCTGTTGCAGCAACTATATTAATGATAATTTTTACTTTCGGAAATAAAAAAAACCTGATTTCCACACCGGAAACTCCTATTTAAGCATCTCATGTTAAAATCAGCCCTTTTTAGATACTCAACAGCATCAATAGCACGATATTGNCTAAGCACCTTATGTTAAAANCAGCCCCTGTTCCATCACCACCCGCGCCAATTCAGGTGCGGANGTCACATTCAGTTTAAACATCAGGCGTTTACGATAACTTTTGACTGTNTCGTAACCAAGAAACATGGCATTGGCTATTTCTTTGCCTGACTTCCCTGCAATAATCAGNCGCACCATTTCCTGTTCGCGGCGCGACAATATTACCGTTGTTTTATCACTCTTTTTCATCAAATTTTTTGTTTCATCACAAAAAAAACTTTTGCCGGATGCTACCATTCTAATGCCGTCAATGATTACATCTGCCGCAGCATTTTTCATGATATAACCCGAAATACCGTTGTCGCAGGCCTGCTTGATAAACGAATATTCGGTATGGCTTGTGAGTATCACTATTTTCAAATCAGGGTATTTTTTCTTGATTTGCGGAAAAAGCTCCAGCCCGTTGCCATCCGGCAGATTGATATCTAACAACAAAACATCTGCCACGCTTTTGGCAAGCAGTTCCCAACATCCTGCTACCGAATAGGCTTTACCTGTAACCACAGCGAAGCCTGAGTCGTTGATTAAGCGTTCAATTCCATCAACAATTACCTTGTGGTCATCCACAAGAATCACCTTGGGCAGTTTAAAGTTAAAAGTTGAAAGTTGAAAATTTTGCATGAATTATTTATAAAAATGAATGAATACAAAAGTAAATTGCCTACAAAATTAGGAATTTTTTCCATTGCAAGCCCGGTTTTTTGGAATTTTTTCGTTTAGAATTTTTTAAGGTTTTTTTAACCGGTGTTTAAAGAATTGCGTATTTTTGCGTTTTAATAAATAAAAAATGATGAGAAGTTACAAACTTCCTGTATTATTTCGCACATCAAATGAAACGGTCTATAATATTTAGTTTCCCTTCCGATGGCTCTCTGTAGGCGTTCGTTGCTTTGCAATAATCATTCAATTCATCAAAACTATTCCCAAAAATATTATTTGAAAAAAACTGAAGTTTATCCATAACACGAATAAAAGTGTCAGGTTCTTTTCGATTGGTAAACTTTTTCAATGACATAATGTAATCTTCCCGATATACTGTTGGTACAATAATTTTAGACAGTCCGCTTTTGAATAATTCGGCATTACCCATTATGCGCGAAATTCGTCCGTTACCATCTGTAAATGGGTGTATTTCCGCAATCATAAACATCATAAATATGGCTTTTGCCATTGGGTCGGTTAATGTTGCATAATATGTAAATCCCTGCCTTAGTGTTCCTTCAACCAAAGAATAATCAACAAATTCGGTGTTTCCGGCCCGGTTGTTTTGAATCTTAAATTCGCCTGCATTTACTTCTTCCGCTCTGCCCCGCATCATCGTTAAGTGCCTGCGTTTCAAAATCAAAATCAAGTCGTCTGCGGTTTCAGGCGTGATATTCATTTCATAACTGTTTGATACAATTTGGAATGTACCTAATATATCATGCGAATCCTTCATCCGTTTGGGAATGGCTACTCCTGTATCAATGATTTTTTTTGCATCTTCGATGGTAAATTCCGTACCTTCAATGTAGTTTGAAAAATAGGCTTCAAAGAATGCAAACAAACGGAACGATTCTTTCGACGTGTTTTTGTCAGTTCGTTCGGGAAAGTAGTAATCTTTTAACTTATTGTAAAGCATTTCAAACAATTCAACTCTTTTAGCATCAAAAGGCATTCCGGCTGCTCTTGCTTTTGCGGAATCAGAACGTAGAACAGCAGCATTACGTGTGCTCAACATGGCTGAAATAATGTTGTTCAGTTTATTAAATTCTTTATTGAAGTCCAGTTGTAAAGCAATTTCTTTGCTATCATCCCGAAACTTATTAAGGCCATCGTCTCCTTCGCGAATGATAATTTTCTCTAACTTATCTTCAATCAACTCAATAGGAAACACTTTCGATTTGCTTCCTTTTTTACTCGAACTTTGCATGTTTTCAAGCATCCACCGCCATTCTGATGAAATATAAATACCACCTAAGTTTATATCTGATTTCAAGGCGGGTTTTCCTTCCATTACATTTAAAGTAATTCCTTTTAAATCAGTTAATTTCTTCGTATAATTGCTTGTGATGAAAAAATTACCGGTTTCGGTTGGGCGTAATTCCGATGCACTCCGATGACTGATTACTGCATTCGGAAATCGCCATTTGAGTATGTCAATAAAATGCCGTGTAATGATATCTTCTGCCGAATCCGACAAGTTGGCGGTGTAAATTCGCGGGGCAATTTTTTTTATCTTTCCGGCCTTTTCCGCTTTCTTAATCTGATAAGAAATACTTTTGTTTGAGGACGAAAAAATAATTTCATTACTAAAAATCACTGTATCCTTCGTAGGATTTTTTTCCATTATAAATTTTATTTGCCCACAAAATTAGGAATATTTTCCATTACAAGCCCGGTTTTTAGGAATTTTTTCCATTACAAGCCCGGTTTTTTAGATTTTTTTCTTTTGGACTTTTTTAAGGTTTTTTTTAGCCGGTTTTAAAGAATTGCGTATTTTTGCGTTTTAATAAATAAAAAATCATGATGAACGAAAAACTGAAACGAACACATTCTTTTTTGCAAACGCCCCGGACAGGCGATGGCAGAATGTATTTCCATCCCATCTTAATGATGTATGCGTCTGCAAATTACGGTAAAACCTATACCGACCTGATGACCGACTACCGTGTGTTGGTCGAAGCCAATATGCGCTGCCTCGAGATGCACGATCANGACGCCGTAAGCGTCATATCCGATTCTTACCGCGAAACATCCGCTTTTGGCGCCAAAATCATTTTCGACGGCAATCATTCGCCCAAAGCAGAGAAACTGATTCAAAGCCCCGAAGATGCGGCAAAACTTGTTAATCCCGATATTTTTGCCTGTGAACGTACGATCGACAGAATCAAAGGCGTTCGTTACTTCCGCGAACTGCTTGGCCGGCAATTTCCTGTTATCGGCTGGATAGAGGGGCCGCTTGCCGAAACGGCCGACTTAGCAGGCGTTTCCGAAACGATGATGAACATGATNATGGAACCCGGTATGGTAAAAGACACCNTGCAGATCTGCCTGCAGACAGCCAAAGATTTTGCCGCCGCCCAAATCACACAAGGATCAAATATTATGGGAGTCGGTGATGCCGTATGCTCACAGATTTCGCTCGATATGTACGACGAATTTTGCCTGCCGCTNCACAANGAATTGTTTGATTTTATTCATGCGCAGGGCGCTTTGGTCAAATTGCATATCTGCGGCAACATTACACATCTTTTNCCCTCTCTATCCCAAACAAACATCGATATACTTGATATCGACTGGATGGTGGATATGGCTGAAGCACACCGGATCATGGGACCCGAAGTGATGATTTGCGGCAACCTCGACCCTGTGTCCGTCATTATGGAAGGCAACNAACAATTACTACACGAAAAATACGCGGAAACAGCAAGCAAAATACCCCGCGAAAACTGGATCATGATGGGAGGATGTGAGATTCCTCCTGCTACGCCGGTCGAAAACATGAATTATCTACGGGCAATTTCTTTATAGTTTTTTTTGCACAAAATAATATTTTTTGTGCAAAAAAAGTTGTGCGTTTGATTTTTTACCGTATCTTTGGCCTGTTTTATTTAAAGTCAAAAATATTATGAGTAGAAGAAAAACAGGAATCATCAGAGAATTAACCAGCTTGAAAGATATTCTGACGTATAGTTGCCGGAAGTATGCGAATATGCCGGCATTTTACGAAAAAAGTAAGGCAACAGGTAAGTATGAGTCATTAACATTCAATGAATTATACGATTATACCACAGCATTGGGGACGGCTTTATGCAGCGAACTCGGCCTGAAAGGAAAAAAGATTGCCGTCATCAGCGAAAACCGGTATCAATGGAATATTTCATTCCTTGCGGTAACATGCGGTACAGGTGTAGTTGTTCCCATCGACCGGTCGCTCCTTCCGGCATCCGATGTGGCCATCCTGCTTACCAAAGCACANTGCGAAGCGATNATCTTTTCGGGAAGCAANAAAGAAATGGTTGAAGTTATNGCGCCNGGACTGCCGTTTGTGAAGCATCTGATTTGCATGGATGAAGTTGAGGACATGGGAAAAACCCTGTCGTTTTGGCAACTTATTGAGAAAGGCAGGGCATTGATAGCCGAAGGCGACCGGACTTTTATCGATGCTGAAATTAATAATAAAGAACTTGCGATCCTGCTGTTCACTTCAGGAACGACAGCAGGCGCCAAGGGAGTGATGCTTTCACATTATAATGTGGCATCAAATATACACAGTTTTAGCAGTGGTGTTGATTTTAGGGAAGGCGATGTGGTCTATTCGCTGTTACCGCTTCATCATATCTATGAATGTATGATGGAACTGATGTTTTTATATCTCGGAGCAAGCGTTGCCGTGAGCGAAGGCTTGCGGTTTATCCCTGATAATCTGGAGGAAATAAAGCCAGATATCCTTGTAACGGTACCGGCGTTTTTAGAAAAAATCATCAAAAAAATACTTTATATACTTGATAAAGAAGGGAAAAAGGAAGTTGCCGATATGATTTGCCATCATCCTGAAAAACTCACCGCGTTGCCTTCTGATGAGCGTGAAATATTATTTGCCGGGATCAGAGACAATTTTGGCGGTAAAATAAGGCTTGTGATCAGTGGAGCTGCTCCGTTGAATGACAAATCGCGCGAATTTTTCCAGACAGTGGGGATATCGGTTTTGGTTGGATATGGTTTGACGGAGACGTCGCCTGCCAACACGCTGTATCATAACGATGAATCGCCGTTTCGGTCGGAAAACCGATACCCGGCGTGCAAGTGAAGATTGCCAATCCGGGTGTAGACGGAAACGGGGAAATATGTGTGAAAGGCCCGCATGTAATGCTGGGCTACTTGGACGATGAAGAAGCAACAAAGCAAGTCATCGACAGTGAAGGATGGTTTGCCACAGGCGATATGGGCTTTATCGATGCGGAAGGATTTTTGCATATCAACGGGCGAAAAAAGGAAATGTTGGTATTGCCAAACGGGAAGAAAGTTTTTCCGCAGGATATAGAACCACTCTTTAGCGCGTATCCTATTATCAAAGAGGCGATTATATGTGATATGGGCGATCAGCCGGGAAAGGAAAAAGTGGGGGCGCTTGTAGTCATTGACGAAGCGTTTTTTGCTGATTCGGCCAAAGACGATAAAAGAGAGATAGCAATGATCGATGAAATAATCAGCGAGATAAACGCTAAGATCGCCAAATATAAGAAGATACAGGGATTTAAGATCAGAAAAGAAGAATTTCCGAAAACCACGACGTCAAAAATTAAACGGCATCTTATCAAATGGAATGAATGAAAAATGGAAAATTTGCATATAGATTATTACGACATCAATTCGTATCATGCTGATTTTGTGCAGCTGTTAAGTCCGGTATCTTTGTTTGGCTTTTTACAGGAAAGCGCTTGGCGTCATGCTAATTCGAAAGGTTTCGGATACGGACATCTGGCTGAACACAATGAGTTTTGGGTGTTGGCCAAAGTGCATGTACTGATCAATAGAATGCCCGGCTGGACAGAACGGNTTCGCTTAGAGACATGGGGTAAAGAACCGGAAATGTTGACCGCCTATCGCGATTTCGAGTTTTTTGATGCTGACAATCAATCTATTATACATGCTACTTCATCCTGGCATATATTAAGTATGCAGTCGCATCGCCCAGTCAAATTAACGAATTTTGCAGATGGTTTTCCTTTTGTGAACCGTCATGCCATAGCGGACAAACCTCAAAAAATCCGGTTGCCTGCGTCGAACGGTGCGAAAAGTAATGTTTTTACTATCGTTCCGAGCGATATCGACTTAAACCGGCATGTCAATAACACCAAATATATTCAATGGGCGATGGATTGTATCCCGTTGGAATTTCAGGAACAACATCATCTCCNTGAAATCAACGTTAATTTTCTATCCGAATCGCGGATTGGTGAAAACTATTTTATTGAAACTTTTCAGGATGGGCTGAATTTCACCCACTTTATTTTGTCTGAAAAAGAGAATCGTAAATTGGCGGCGGTGGAAAGCGGGTGGCGGGCTTCTCTTTGAAGCACGTAAATGAAAAGCGGGTGGCAGGCTTCTCTTTGAAGCACGTAAATGAAAAGCGGCTTGCCGGCTTCTCTCTGAAGCACGCAGATGACGCAGATGGAATGGATTTGCGCAGATAATATAAAAATCTGCGTTTATCTGTTTGATCTGCGTCATCTGTGTGCTATATTAATTCTTCTATTTCTCCTTTTGTCAGGTTCGTTAAGTTTTGTATTTGTTCGGTTGTCAAGCCTAATGCTTTTGCGTTTTTCGCTATTTCTAAAGTTTTTATTTTTTCGCCTTTTTCTATTCCTTCGTTCAAACCTGCTGCTTTTCCTTCTGCTTTTCCTATTTCTATTCCTTCGTTCAAACCTTCTGCTTTTCCTTCTGCTTTTCCTATTTCCATTCCTTCGTTCAAACCTTCTGCTTTTCCTTCTGCTCTTCCTTTTTCCATTCCTTCGATCAAACCCT
>JGI24704J35079_10000894_pt1 | contig 13225 bp, 9 predicted proteins | sample TergutNt197P3_FD_35079 | JGI IMG/M metagenome (IMG submission 35079)
GAAAAAACTGCAAATACGGTTCTTTTTTTTCCATGGACAGGAAGCGCAGGAATAAGAACCATTACCGCAATCCTTGGAAATAACGCAAACAAAAAACTCCTTCGTATTATTTCGACAGAAGACACGGAAATGTATTTCAGAATAACAACAAAACTAACCCCGGATGCCTTTCAGGTTTCCCTTATTGAAGTATTACAAAAGGCCATTAACGCTTTTAACAGCAGTACCCAGGGTTGTGAACTAATACATATAAGGGAACTTCCCTGCACCGAAAAATACGATTACCTCCTGCCGCCTGAACTACTGGCTAAACAGTACGCCGCAAATATGCTGGATAAAACAGTGCNGGAAAAANTGCTGACAGAGCTATAATACTCCTGATTGAGCTTATNCTACGTAGCAGCCGGTATTCATACTATATTTTATAATCCCTCGCAGCATCCCCGGCTTCCTCAAAATCACTGTGCAGGATATGCGTGGCAATGGTATTCAGCAGTTCCCTGACCGGNCGCGGCCAGGTTTTTTCCCTGAGACTGGTCAGAGCATCTTTGGCGGTTTTAATGTCATACGCTGCACAGGCTTCCTGAACAGCAAACAGTTTTTCGTGCAGATATACACGATCACTCTCCGTGAACTCTGCGTCCTCGTCATCATCTTTGGGGGTAATTCTTCCGATCGCCGCCTGTAACTTATTCAAAAACGCCGGGGTTTCCTTTAATAATAAATCAATATGGTTCTCCCGTCCCGCCTGTTCCAGTTTAAGGGCAAAGGCGGACAATTCCGCTTCGTCAATGTTGGCGAGAGCGCTTTTCATCGCGTGGGCATGGATGACATACGTTTGCATGTCATCTTCTCTGCGGTAGCCGAAATTATTAATACTCTCCATTAATGCTACGGACTTTTCGGCATCCCGGATAAAAGCCAGTTGTATGTCGTTGGATAGCTTCAGCTTGCTTCTGGCAGAACGTTCATCCATATCGTTCTTCTGCCGCCTTGCGGCTTCAACTACATCAGACGGGTATTTATCGCGTACAAGCTTGTTCAGTATGGCGTTAAGATGGCGTATGTCTATTGGCTTGGAAATAAAAAAGTCAAAGCCGTTTTCCAGAAACATCTCCGCCTGCCCCGCCAGGGCGTTTGCTGTCAGAGCAACAATGGGATGTTCATATCCCAGATCGCGTATGATTTTTGTTGCTTCTATGCCGTCCATTTTAGGCATAAAATGGTCCATAAAAATTATGTCATAAGAAGCGCCGTTTTTAATTCTGTCGACTGCTTCAAACCCGCTTTGAACGATATGAATTGACAAGCCGTAAGGGGCCATAAGTCCTCTGGCAACATATAAATTCGTTTCTACATCATCTACAACCAAAACCTTTCCGTAAGGCATATATTCCCGTACAATTTGCGGAGCTTTTTTCATTCGTGACGTTTTGCCAAAATGGAACTCCTGCAGGTTTCCAGTTAATTCCCTGCCCAGCACACGTTCATCAATCTTTTCCTGCGGCAGATGCACGGTAAATACCGTACCTTTGCCAGGCTCGCTCTCCACAAAAATATTTCCGCCCATCATCTGAACAAGGAGCTTTGCAATGTTCATACCCAGGCCCGTGCCCTGCGTCGTTCGGTTAGCTTCCGTATTAAAGCGGGTATATTCGTCGAATAACTTATCTATCTGTTCACGGGTCAAACCTTGTCCGGTATCGCTTATTCGAAAAACAAGCATTACGCCGTATTTTTCTTCCCCTGTTCCCGGTTCGGCGGCAACCGACAGTGAAATCTCGCCGCTGTCCGTATATTTGAACGCATTGCTTAATAAATTGTTTAAAATCTGTTTTATACGCAGTTCATCGCCAAACAGTATTAACGGAATGTTCTCGTCTATTTCCAGTTTAAACTCTACCGGCTTGCTGTCGTACCGCGCAGTGTTCAGGTGTACAGTATCGTTGATCAGGCTTGCAACATCGTATTGTGAGGGCGATAATTCCAGCTTGCCGGCTTCTATTTTGGACAGATCCAATATGTCGTTGATAATACCCAGCAGTAAATAACCGGAATGATAAATCATATCCAAAGCTTCCTTTACCTCAGGCAGAAGCTTCTCATTCTGCAGTTGAATTTCTGTAATACCTATTATCGCGTTCATCGGCGTGCGTATTTCGTGGCTAACCCTTGCCAGAAAACCGGATTTGGCGTTATTGGCGGCTTCCAGTTCAGCCTGATGTTTTACAAGCCGTTTACTCTCATTGCGGCTTCTGAAAAACAGAACCAGCACAAGAACAAGCACGGCCAAAGACAGGACAATTGCGCCAATAAGCCACGGGCGCTGTGCCGCCAATAACTGTGCATGGTAGTTGTAGGTTTTACTCATCCATTGCTGCACAATTACATTGGTATCAATCAACAAGAAAGCCTTGCCTATAATAGAACCAAGAACAGCTTGATCTTTATTAAAAGCAAAGTAGGGTTCGTATGAATGATTGAACAGAAAATTAACCTTATAATCGGAAAGATTATAATAATTGGTCATGGTAATCAGTCTGTGCTGACCTGACATCACCAGATTCACTTCGCCGCGATCCAAAGCAAGAAAGGCATCGCCTTCCGTAGCGTATTCTGTTATATTTGCGGCATTGGGAAACCATTTTTGAAAAATTTCCGTAAAAGCGGTACCCTTAATTAAACCAATTGTCTCATTCGGGATATCATTAACGCCAATATTGGGAAAGCTCCATTTGGACAAAAGTGCATATTTGTCCGCCGCATATATACCTTCTAACCAAATAAATAAACCTTCCCGCTCCGGAGTCAGAATCAATTGGGGCATCAAGTATGCTTTCCCGCTTTCCAGCAGTGCCACCAATTCAGGTATTGTTGTACGCTGATCGTTGATTAGTTCAAAGTTAATCCCGGTAAGTCTGTTCAATTCATGCAGCAGGTCAAAGACNATCCCTTCCCATTTTTCTTCATAGGTGTTAAAAAAGCTTAGCGGATAACTGGAGTACTGGGTTGCGAANGGTATAACAGAATGATTTTGCAGATACGCTTTTTCTTCCTCGTTAAGATGCATAATAAATCTATTTTTCCTGTACGCTTCGTAGCCCTGGTTGTATAGATTGTTTAAATATGGATCCGCCCCGTTGTGCAGCGCCTTTGACACAACCGATATAATGGGCTCAAGCGCCGGGTTTGCTGTTGTCATGGAAACCGGACTGAAAATCAATGGTAAAAAATCCTCGGCATATACATTACCGTAAGAGTCAAAAGAGATCTCCTGGGTACATTCATTAAGGAAGGCGTCAATTTCTCCGNTTATTAACGCGTTATAAATATCATCAATATTATTGATAAACATAACTTCATATGTACCGGGTTCCAGGCGGGAAGTCACGTCATCAATGGTGGAGGTTCCTTCCACGAAAGCGTACCGCAATGGCCGCGATTTTTCAATTTCGGAAAGAGGCTCGCTGCCTGCAATTCTGAACTGACATACCGAACGTGTCGCAATATCGTCTGTCATAAAAAAAACCTTGCGGCGTTCATCCGTAGGGGTTATGTCTCCCGTAAATGAGACTTCAAAACTTCCCAATTTCGCAAGGAAATCNCTGAATGCAATGTGTTCNGGTATGAACGGAATATCAAACAATTCTGTCAGCCATTCGCAAAACAAAGCGGAAAAACCGTTTATATTGCCGTACCTATCCAGAAACGCCTCGGTACTCGGCGTCATCCCGTAAATAAAATACTCATAGTCCTTTTGCAGCGCTTCAATGGCAGCGATTTCTTTATCTGTTACCGTGGGAATATTCCGGAACGAACCGAACGGGGATACCGTGCTATTCAGCGTTGCCTGGCTTCCTGTGTCTTTTGTACAGCTTAAAACGAATATTAATACGACAGCTGATACTAAGCTTATAGCTATTCTATTTTTTTTAATCATTTTATTCATATTCACCCAAACAATACCCTATTTTCGGCTAAAGAAAGCACTAAAAATGCCGATACTTAATATATCGGAAATAAAGACGGTGCACAGCAGGCCTAAAAAGCCTTGACGTCCAGGTGCATCGTCTTTTTTTTACTGTTTATAGCCTGCCAAAAAGTCTCCCAGCCGGATAATTGCCTCTTTTAAGGTTTCCCTTTCCGGTAAAAAAACAATACGGAAATGATCCGGTGAATCCCAGTTAAAACCCGTCCCCTGAACCAAAAGAAGGTGTTTGTCCCGAAGCAAATCAATCACAAAACGTTCATCATTGGTTATATTAAAGCGCTTGCAGTCAATTTTGGGGAAACAATACAGGGCTCCTTTCGGAGTTGTTACCGAAAGACCGGGAATCCTGTTTACCAGTTCCACCGCTATATCCCGTTGTTCCTTTAGCCTGCCCCCGGGAAGAAGGTATTCATTAATGCTCTGGAAACCTCCAAGGGCGGTTTGTATGCCGAATTGGGCCGGCATATTGGCGCATAGCCTCATATTGGAAAGGATATTAAGCCCTTCAATATAACCGGCTGCGCTTTTTTTGTTTCCCGAAAGGCTCATCCAGCCAGAACGGAGTCCGGGAGCACGGTAGGCTTTGGAAAGGCCGTCAAAACTTATCGTAAAATTGTCCGGATTAATAGAGGCCATAGGGATAAATTTTGCCCCATCGTAGGTAATACGGCCGTAAATCTCATCTGAAAAAACAATAAGCTCATGTTCGGCGGCAATGGCGGCNATTCCTTCCANAATTTCACGGTCATAAACCGCCCCGGTGGGATTGTTGGGATTAATAACCACCACTGCTTTTGTTCTGTCTGTTACTTTGGAACGAATATCCGAAAGATCCGGGTTCCAGTCTGATGCTTCGTCGCAGCGGTAATGAACGGGGGTTCCCCCGGCCAGGGTTACCACAGCAGTCCACAGAGGGTAGTCCGGCATGGGAATCAGCACTTCATCACCGGAATTCAACAAACCCTGCATGGTTATGGTGATTAATTCACTGACCCCGTTTCCAATGTAAATATCATCTATTCCCACATCCATTATCCCCTTTGAATGGAGATCGAGCATAATGGCATTCCGGGCCGAATAAATGCCCTGAGCATCACCGTAACCCTGAGCATCTTTTATGTTCAGAATGATATCATGGACAATTCCGTCAGGGGTATGGAAGCCAAAAGGGGCCGTATTGCCTATATTCAGTTTTATCAGGGTAAAGCCTTCCGCTTCCAGACGTTTGGCTTCCTGAAGCACCGGCCCCCGGATATCGTAACAAACATTGTCCAGCTTGCTGGATTTGGTAAACGTTTTCATCTTTTGCTCTTACTTTAATTATTTGTACAGGTAATCACCTGCTTTGCCCGTATATGTCTGAAGAACTGCCGCATATACTTCCGTATCCATTCGCTTTAATTCCCTGTCCCAGTCGTTCCGGCTCCGCAGGCTTTTTTTTACCCGTTCTTTTGCTATACCTGCTTCTTCCTTTAGATTTCCCGAACGAAGAGGAAGGAAAGCGGGGAGGTTTTCGCTGAGAAAATAGGATGACAGACCGGCAGGAAGGCTTTCACTGCCATATCTTGCAAGCAGCAAAAAAGTATCTGCAGCACTGTCAAAACGCCGGGAAAGAAGCTGAGCAAATCCGTAATACCAGCGCATCCATTCAGATTCGCCGCCCTTTACCTTTGCTTCCCCGGAACACCGCGGCTCAAGGAATTCAACCGCCCCTTGATAATCCCTGGAAAGTACGCGGGCAGCGCAAAAACTGAGGGCGTTTTCATCTAAAAGGCTTTTTTTTGATATGGCCAGCTTCTTTTCCAGCCTGGTAACCGATTGAACATCGGATAACACCAGATAACTGCTTATCAATAGTTTAACCAGCCTCCGGCTATATCGATTTTTTTGAAGTACTTTTTCTTCCAATTCCTGAATCAGAGCAGGCCAGTCTTCTTTTTCCAGCAGGGTATAAACCCTGTAATTAATAACAAAGTAAATGTCGATAAAAATAAGTGCAATGATGATCAAAGGAGCCAAAAACCAGCCGGATCGCCAAAACTGCAGGGAAAGGTCCTTTCCAAGGATTGCAAGGGGCATGGCATATATTACAACAAGGAAAAGAAGCATCAAAATATTAAAAAAAATGATTACCGATTTGAATTTCAATACATTCATCCATTGCTTTTATTGGGTCTATGATTCATAATACTAAATTGGAGGGATCTTAGTCAATTTAAATTGATTTTTTGGTATGAAAAATTTTCCACTCAGCGCTATCCCTATGGGAAGTTATTTCAGCGAGCCGGTTTATCTGGATGAGCAATTTATTATAACCGCTCCGGAAGTTAATTTTACTCCCGAACTTGTTAAAGCGCTCCAAAACTGGGATTTCAGGGCCGTAATGAGCGACGGGGAACCTCAGGAAGAATATTCCGGCGCAGAAGAAATAACCCGGGAAGAGGGCGCTGCGGATAAATCCTTCCTGACCGGCGGGAGCGAAATTCAGAATGCGGAAAAATTATATGCAGATTTTCTTAAATATGTAGAAAGTCTCTTTACCCAGTTAATCAGCAAAAAAGAACTCAATTTCAGCCATATTTCCGAAAAAGTAAAGGAACTTTGCGATATTGTCAGAGAAAACCGCCGGTATATCCTGCGTGTTATGAAAAATGATATTTCTGAAGGCAAGAATTACCTTGCATCCCATGCACTAAAATCCACGATTATTGCTATCATTATTGGCAGCTTTATTAAACTGCCTACCCACCGTCTTATTGAACTTGGTGTGGCATCCCTGCTCCATGAAGCGGGGATGATTCAGCTTCCCCCTCAAACATACATGAGCGACAGGCCGCTTTCCGATCAAGAGAAGAAATTCATCATGAGTCATCCGATAATCGGCTTTAACCTTTTAAAAAACTTAAACTTTCCTCTGGTAATAAGCCTTGCGGCCCTGGAACACCACGAAAGGGAAAACGGTACAGGTTATCCGCAGAAATTAACCGGAGAGAAAATCAGCCTTTATGCCAAAATAATTGCTGTGGCCTGTTCTTACGAAGCCCTGACCACTACACGGCCCCATAAAGACGCCAAGGACGGTTATTCGGGAATGCTTGACCTTTTAAAAAACGAAGGCAAGCGGTACGATGATACAATCGTTAAAGCCCTGGTTTTCTCGCTTTCCATTTATCCAATTGGACTATATGTACTCTTGTCTAACGGTAAAAAAGGCCAGGTTGTAGATATAAACCCTGATAACCCAAAATATCCTTTTGTTCAGGTTTTCGGCGAATTAAACCCGGACGGAAAAAATAAGGTTTTGGAAACTTCCCAGGACGGTATATCTATAGTACGCCCCTTGCAAAAAGAAGAAATAAATTGAGGTCTTTTAACGGCTGATATAGTTGGCGGACACTTTGTAAATATCCACCAGACGTTCGGTAATTTCATCTATGGTCCAGTGCTGTGCATGAAGGCGGGCATCTTCAGACTTGATCCGGTAAAGATCATCATTTTCCAATAATTGCAAAACACGATCCCTGAATTCGTCTTTATCATTTTGGACCATAAAGCCTCCCCGATCGCCTTCCATCACCTGGAGGGTTCCCATAACACCTATGGCCACCACAGGAATTCCCGAAAGCATTGCTTCTATAGTTACCAGACCCTGGGTTTCGGTCAATGAAGGCATGACAAAAATACGGGAAAAGGCATAGACAAGGGACAGTTCTTCCCGTTCCAGATAGCCGGTAAACACACAGTTATCCCCTACCCCGTTGTCAAGAGCTTCTTCCATATAGTTGTCCTGCCAGGGACCGCTCCCTGCTATCATCAATACCAGATCGGGATGCTTTTCCAGAAGTTCGGGGAACAATTGAATAATAAAACTGATATTTTTTTCTTTTGTTACCCTGCCTGCAAAGAGGAGTATTCGCTTTCCGCGGATCGCCGGGTATTTTTCTTCCATCAGGTGCTTAAACTTTTCAATCTCTTTGGCGCTGTGCCGGAACATATCAGGATCGATCCCTGTCGGAAGCTGGCGGATTTCTTTTTTAATGTGGTAGTTTTTTACTTTATCTTCAATCTGAGCGGTAGGAACAATCACCAGATCGGAACGTTTAATAAGGTTTTTTAAATAGTGCCGGGCAGCAAAACGGAGAAGGTATTCGGGGATAATGGGAAAATAATTCGCCACATAATCTTCCCATATTGTATGAAAAGTATAAACCGCGGGCAGTCCGCGTTTTCTTGCATAGCTAAAACCAATATGCCCGATACTGAATTCCGTATTGACATGAACCACATCGGGCTCGAAGCTGTCAAGTTCCCGTTCCACCCAGCGTTTGCTGTAAAATTTGGCAAGCCTGTCTTCTTTGGAAAAAAACACCTTATAAGACGGAACGCGTATTATTTTTATTTTTTCCCAGGCCGGATCTCTTCGTACACCGCGAACCGAAGCTATTGGTTCCGCCATGGAAGGCACCGGATACTGTGCACAGACGATCATTACCTTATGCCCGGCTTTTATCAGGGCCAGAGAAAAGGTGTCAACTGAAACGGTAACGCCGTTTACCCTGGGCCAGTATGCATCGGTAAACATGGCAATTTTCATATACTGGATATCATAAACCGGTAGAAAAAAATCATCAATACTGGTAATGTTTTTAGTATGATACATCTTGGCATTATATTTTTAATTATCTTTCTTGCACTGATGGTAGGCATTGGTGTCTGGGGGATGAAGCGAACAAAAACCCTTGGGGATTTTTTTCTTGGCGGAAGAACGCTGGGCCCCTGGGTTTCGGCGGTTGCCTACGGAACTTCTTATTTTTCCGCGGTAATCTTTATTGGCTTTGCAGGAACTCAGGGCTGGCAGTTCGGCCTTAATGCCCTGTGGATTGCATTGGGGAACGGGCTTATAGGAGCAGGACTTGCATGGCTTGTTCTGGCCCGCCGGACAAGGCGCATGACACAAAACCTGGACACCATGACCATGCCGGAATTTCTCCAGGAACGATACGGCGCCAAACACTTAAAGCCCCTGGCGGCATCGGTAATCTTTTTCTTTCTGCTCCCCTATTCGGCATCGGTATTCAAGGGCCTTGGACACCTTTTTGAAAAAGTCTTCGGCATACCTTACGATATCGCCCTTTTAATTATGATAGCCTTTACCGGCGTCTACTTAATCCTTGGCGGATATTTTGCCATTGCCATAGCCGACTTTATCCAGGGAATTATTATGTTTGCCGGCGCTGCGATCATGGTTGCGGTAATAACCGGAAAGGGCGGTGGCTTCTTTGCTATGCTCGGTCAGGCTGCGGAAGCTTATCAGCTCCACATTCCGCCGGACAAACAGCCCACCGTTCTGACCATAGCAAGCCTTGTATTTATGACCAGTTTCGGTACATGGGGGCTTCCCCAGATGACCCAAAAGTTCTACGCAATCAAGAACGAACAGGTTATTCCCAAGGCGGCAATTGTCACGACCGTTTTTGCATTGATGATTGGTTTTGCAGCCTATTCAACCGGGGCTTTTTCCCATGTATTCTTTAATCTGGACACAGTTCCCAGAAATTCTACCGGAGGAATTATGTACGATTTAATCGTACCAACCTTGCTGACCCAGCATTTACCGGAACTGCTTATGGCAATAATACTCCTCCTTGTACTTTCCGCTTCCATGTCTACACTGTCATCACTGGTACTGGTTTCTTCGTCCTCTGTGGCCATCGATCTCTATCCTGCACGGGTAGATACAAAGACAGGGAAGGATCGTTCCGTTGCAATGATGCGTTTCCTTTCGGCTGTCTTTATCGTGATTTCTTATTTTATATCCAGGTTTCAGATCAGCATCATTGTATATCTGATGTCTCTTTCCTGGGGCGTTGTATCCGGCGCATTTGCGGCACCGTATATATTGGGGCTTTATTCCAAACGGGTAACCAAAGCCGGGGCGTATGCCGGGCTTGTTACCGGAGCGGTAACAATGATCATCCTGTTCTTTGTCATGGGCTCGTCCAGATCTCCTCTGGCCGCATCAATTTCCATATTACTGCCCTTTATTGTAGTAAGTGTTGTTTCCGTCTTTACAACGCCTCCCGACAAAGCATTGGTGGACAAGGCTTTTGAATAATGCTGTTCTGACCCTGTTGGGAGATGAGGCGTTAGCCCTGGGTGCAATACATGCCGGTTTAAGTGCGGCCTATGGTTACCCCGGTACGCCTTCGACTGAAATAATGGAATTCCTCCAGATCAAAGCTGCGGAGAATTCCGGGTTCATTGCAAAGTGGTGTACCAACGAAAAGACCGCCCTGGAAGCGGCTTTGGGTACTTCTTTTGCAGGCAAAAGAGCTCTTGTAACTACGAAGCACGTAGGACTTAACGTTGCATCGGATCCTTTTGTAAACGGCGCCCTCCTGGGAATTAAAGGAGGGCTTGTAATTGCCGTTGCAGACGATCCGGGAATGCACAGTTCCCAGGGCGAACAGGATTCCCGGTTTTACGCCTCCTTTGCCCTTGTCCCATGCCTTGAACCGCGGAGTCAGCAGGAAGCATACGACCTCTGCAGGGAAGCTTTTGATTTGTCGGAACAATTCCATCTGCCGGTAATGCTCCGTCTTGTAACCCGCCTCTCTCATGCACGATCCTCCGTTTGTACAAAACCCGAAAGAGAGCAAAATCCATGTTCCAAGGTGGAAGATAAAACACAGTGGATGCTGCTTCCGGCCCATGCCAGAAAGAATTACGAATCACTCATTAAAAAGCAGGAAGCGTTAAAGCGTTGGTCTGCGAATCATCCGCTTAACAAACTGGAAACCCAAAACCGGGACAATGCTTTTGCCGTGATCACTTCCGGGCTTGGGGGGAACTATTACGAAGAAAACCTCGCCGAGCTGACAGCAAAGCATGGCACATCTCCCGCTCATCTTCACATTGCAGCCTATCCGCTGCCCGAAGATTCCATACGAACATTGTGCGAAAAAGCACAAGAAGTGCTGGTAATCGAAGAAGGACAGCCTCTTATTGAAGAGCGGCTTCGCGGTGTGCTGCCCATGTCTGTAAAAATCAGAGGACGTTTGGGCGGCAGTAACGATCCCTGTCTGCCGCGAACGGGTGAACTGGATCCGGACAATGTAAGAACTGCCCTGGGCCTTAACCCCCGTTCTTCGGTACTGGATACACTGCCTGCCGGTAACATGGCAACGCAATTTGCCCAAGGGAAAATTGGCCGTCCTCCGCAATTATGTCAGGGCTGCCCCCATGCGGACAGCTACGAAACCCTTAATATGATTGTGTCCCACCTGGACAATGGTCCCGGACATCCAAAGGTAAGTATTACCTCTGACATAGGCTGTTATTCCCTGGGCGCCGGCCCGCCCTATTCCGCCATTGAGTCAATTGTCTGCATGGGGGCCAGCATAGGAATGGCCAGGGGAGCGGCCGATGCCGGAATCCCCTATGCTTTTGCCGTTATTGGCGATTCCACGTTTATTCATTCGGGTATTACTGCACTTATAGATGCGGTCGAAGCAAACACCCCTATGACGCTAATCATCCTGGACAACTCCACCGTTGCCATGACAGGCTGCCAGACAACAGCATTTCCTTCGGTCAAACTAAAAGGCCTGATTCTGGGAACAGGGCTTGATCCTATCCATTATTTGGAACTGGAAGCAAAAAAACAGCTTGCCGAAGAAAATGCTGTAAAATTGCAGAAAGAAGCGGAATACACCGGCCTTTCAGTGGTTGTATTTAAACGGGAATGTCTGGAAACAGCCCGGAAACGGCGAAAACCGGAGAAACAACAGTGAAATGTGATTGTTTACTTGTTGGCGTAGGCGGCCAGGGTGTACTTTCCGTAGCTGCCGTTATAGCCCGTTCTGCCGCTAAAATAGGTTACTCTGTACGGCAAAGTGAAGTTCACGGCATGGCTCAACGGGGAGGCGCAGTCCTGGCCCATTTGCGTCTTGCCGGCCAGGGAGAAGCAATCTACGGGGACCTTGTTCCCAGGGGTAATGCAGACCTGATCATCGCTATGGAACCTCTGGAAAGCCTCCGCTATCTTTTATGGCTTTCACCGGAAGGAATAGTAGTTAGTTCGGCGGACAACCTGATAAATATACCGAATTATCCGGAAAAGGAAACCATAGAAAAGGCAATAAAAAGTCTTCCAAAATCATCGTTGATCAATGCCGAAAAGCTGGCCAGGGAAGCTGGTCTGGCAAAAACGGTGAACATGGTAATGGTAGGCGCCGCAAGTCCTTTTCTGCCGATTCCGGCAGATGTACTGGAAAACACAATTATAGAAATGTTCATAGGGAAAGATCCAAAACTTGCAGAGTTGAATAAAAAGGCATTCATACTGGGCCGTGCTGGGAATTCTTCTCTTGACAATAACCTATAAAAACAATTATGCTATGATTTGTGGAAAAAACCGCAATTATTGTAACNGANGAAGCAGAAAGCTCCCGTAAAATNGCCAAAGCCATTGCTGCGGAATTAGAGGGCTTTAACGTCATATCTGTACTGGCCAAAGACTTTGCGGGAACCGACCTGTTGCCTGCAGCTCTTTGTTTTTTTGGAGCAGAAAACCCCGAACATCCTTCGTTTTCTTATATATTCAAGATGTTACAGCATATCAATCTGGCTGACCGGTCCTGCGGTATTTTTGCCAATACAGAGGAAGCCGCACAATACCTCTGCAGCATGGTTCATGATTCGGAACTGGCCCTTCGCGCCGACCCCTTTTTGGGAGAAGGTGACATAAAAGCCTGGNTAAAGAAAGTTATCTCAAAATAATAAACCCAAAACAGAGGTTACTTCGATGGCGTTCAATCTTGATGATTATATCCGGAAAGTACCTGATTTTCCCAAAAAAGGTATCTTATTTTATGACATCACCAGCGTTTTAACTGCACCGGAAGCTTTTCGTTTCTGCATAGAGTCAATGGTNGACATTTACAGCGAAAAGAACATAGACGCTGTAGCNGCCATAGAAGCCCGNGGCTTTGTATTTGCCGCTCCCTTTGCNGCCCGAATGGGNATACCCCTGCTCCTGATAAGAAAAAAAGGCAAACTTCCGGGCATTACATTATCCAAAAAATACGATTTGGAATATGCCCAGGCGGAAATTGAAATTCACCGGGAAGATGTCCCCGAAGGAAAAAGAATCCTCCTTCTTGATGATCTTATCGCCACCGGCGGAACCCTTAATGCTTCACGGGAACTCCTTAAAGCAGGCGGTGCAGAAGT
>JGI24704J35079_10000917_pt1 | contig 13050 bp, 13 predicted proteins | sample TergutNt197P3_FD_35079 | JGI IMG/M metagenome (IMG submission 35079)
CCCCCGAAACCAACATGGCGGGCCGGCCCCTTAAGAACCTGGGCGGCTTCCAGGTGGAAATGGCCGACCATCCGGCCGACGAGAGCTATTGTTCCGGCTGCCCCCCGCGTTACCGGCCCGAACCGGTGGACCGCCTCCCGGCCCGGACGCCCCCTCCCGACCGGGACCTGGACCCCGGGCCCTATGAATGGCGCTTTCAGCTTACCCCCGGCCATGTTTACCATTTCCGGGTGGCGGCCTTCCATAAAAACGGCGGGGTCCACCCCCAGGCCCGGACAGAGGCGGTGGTCTGGGCCCTGGCCCCGCCGGAAACCATGCGGCTTAAAGGCGCCTCGCTCGACGGGGCCGTGGAACTGAGCTGGAACCGCCCGGCGCGGGATATATTGGCGGATATCGAAAAGCGGTCCCCCGGCGGCCCCTGGCAGCCCCTGCCCGGCCTGGACCCGGCGGCGGGGAGACACCTGGACCTGGCGGTGGCCTTCGGCCGGGTCTATGAATACCGGGGCCGTTTTTTAAAGGCCAGGGAGGAGACCAGGACCCAAGGGCCCTGGTCCCGGGAAGTGAGGGTCAAGGTCCTGAAACTGGCTCCGCCCCCGCCCCCGGGCTACCTGGACGCGGCCCTGGCCCGGGGCGGCGTCCGCCTGTCCTGGGAAAGCCTGATCCAGGAAGGGGATCTGGCTGGCTACAGGGTCTATCGCCAAGGCGCCGGAGACCCGGCCCCGGTCCTCATAACCCCGGCCCTTTTGGGGACCAACATATTTTTCGACCCGGCGACCCCGGCCGGCGGTGAAGTGTTCCGCTACCAGGTCACGGCCGTGGATACCAGCGGCAACGAGAGCCGGCCTTCGCCCGGGGCCGAGGTCCGCTCGGACCGGCTTGAAGAATAGGAATCATGGATGGAAGGACGGAACATGGGCGCCTTTGAATACCATGACGGCCAATTGACCGTGGAAGGAGTGCCCCTGGCCCGCATCGCCGGGGAGATCGGCACCCCCGTCTATGTCTATGCCCGCTCGGCCTTCACCGGGGCCCTGGCCGAGTTGGACGCGGCCTTTGCCGACCGGCGCCGCCTGATCTGCTATTCCGTGAAGACCTGCGCCAACCTGAGCCTTCTGAAACTGGTGGCCGAGGGCGGTTTCGGAGCCGACATAGTCTCGGGCGGGGAATTGTTCAAGGCCCTGAAAGCGGGCGTGGCGCCCGGCCGGGTGGTCTTTTCCGGGGTGGGCAAGACGGAACGGGAAATGGCCGAGGCCCTNGCGGCCGGGATAATGATGTTCAACGTGGAATCNGCCGCCGANCTGGAAGTCCTGTCCCGGGTGGCCGGCCACAGCGGCCGCCGGGCCCCGGTGGCCTTGCGGGTCAACCCGGAGGTGGACCCCCAGACCCATCCTTANATCGCCACCGGCCTTAAATCNTCCAAGTTCGGCGTGCCCCACGACGAAGCCCTGGACCTCTACCGGAAAGCCGCGGCCGACCCCCACCTGAAGGTGGTGGGCCTCGACTGCCACATAGGTTCGCAACTGACCTCCACCGCGCCCTTTGCCGCGGCGGCCGAACGGCTCCGGTCCCTGGCCCTGGAACTGGGCCGGGCCGGGATAAGCCTGGAATATTTGGATTTGGGCGGTGGTCTGGGTATATGCTATAATGACGAAGAGCCGCCCACCGCGGCCGCCTATGCCGCCGCTCTCCGGCCGGTCCTGGATTCCCTGCCGGACCTGACGGTGGTGCTGGAACCGGGCCGCCGGGTGGCCGGCCCCAGCGGGGCGCTCCTGGTGAAGGTGCTGTATAACAAAAATAACGGCCCGCGCCGTTTCGTGGTGGTGGACGGGGCCATGAACGATCTGCTCCGCCCCAGCCTCTACGGGGCCTACCACGCCATCCGGCCAACGGTCAAGTCGGAAAGCCCGGAGACGGCGGCGGACGTGGTGGGGCCTGTTTGCGAATCCGGGGATTTCCTGGCCCGGGAGCGCCTCCTGCCCGAGGTCGCCCCGGGCGACATTCTGGCCGTCATGGACGCCGGGGCCTACGGCTTTTCCATGAGTTCAAATTACAACGCCCGGCCCCGGGCCGCGGAAGTGCTGGCGGAGAACGGCGCCTTCAGAATGATCAAGCCCCGGGAAACTTACGACGACCTTATCCGCGGGGAAACCATATAAAGGACATCAAGAAATGGAAAAATTCACATTTTACAAATACAGCGGCCATGGCAACGACTTTGTCATGGTCGATAACTGGGAGGGCCAGATCCAGGAAAAGGATATGCCCCGCATCACCAGGCTCATGTGCCGGCCCAAGTTCGGCATCGGGGCGGACGGGGCGGCCTTCATAATCCCCGGGCCCGACGAAGTGGATTTCGCCTGGCGCTTCTTCAACGCCGACGGTTCGGAACCGGACATGTGCGGCAACGCCTCCCGCTGCATTGCCCACCTGGCCAACAGCATCGGCGTGGCCCCGTCGGAAATGTCTTTCAAAACCAAGGCCGGCGTGGTCACAGCCGTGGTCAGCGACCGCCTGGTGAAGGTGCAGTTTCCCAAAATAGGCCGCCCGGAAGGGGTGACCCTGGTGGAAGCCGAGGGCATCAGCCTGACCTACCACCGGCTGAACACGGGCGTGCCCCACGCCGTGTCCTGGGTGGAGGACCTGGAAAACATCAACGTGGTCAAGATAGGCCGGGCCGTGCGGCGCCACCAGTCCTTCGCCCCGGAAGGGACCAATGTCGATTTCGTGAAGATCCTGGGCCCGGCCAGGCTGGCCCTGCGCACCTACGAGCGGGGGGTGGAGGATGAGACCCTGGCCTGCGGCACCGGGGCCATCGCCGCGTCCCTGCTCTCGGCTTCCCTGGGCCTGGTCACCGGTTCCACCATCACCTGCCAGACCAGGGGCGGGGACGACCTGATAATCAGCTTTGAAGGTCAGGCCTCGGCCCCGGAAAGCCTTTTCCTGGAGGGCAAAGTGCGCTACCTTTTTTCCGGCCAGGTGGAGGCCGACCTTTTCCTGAAGTGAGGTGAACGGTGCGGGCTGAACAATTCCGGGGCGTGACGACCGCCCTGGTCACGCCCTTCAGGGACAGGCAGGTGGATGAGGCCGCCTATCGGCGGCACATCCAGGAACAGATCAGGGAAGGCGTCCAGGCCATCCTGCCCTGCGGCACCACCGGGGAATCGCCCACCCTGAGCCATGACGAGCATAAAAGGGTGGTGGAGATAGCCATTGACGAAGCCCGGGGGCGGGTGCCGGTCCTGGCCGGGGCCGGCTCCAACTCGACCCGCGAGGCCCTGGACCTGGCCGAACACGCGGCCAAGGCCGGGGCCGACGGGCTTATGGTGGTGGCCCCCTATTACAACAAACCCACCCAGGAAGGGCTCTTCCTGCACTACCAGGCCCTGGGCCGGGTGGGCCTGCCGATCATTGTTTACAACATCCCCGGCCGCTGCGGGGTCAATATCCTGCCCGAGACCCTGGCCCGCATGGCCCGGGAAATACCGGCCATAGCCGGGGTCAAGGAGGCCACGGGCGACTTGAACCAGATGATCCGCACAATAGAGCTGTGCGGACCGGACATCCTGGTTTCCAGCGGCGACGACGGCCTGACCCTGCCGCTGTTGGCCGTGGGCGGGGCCGGGGTCATTTCCGTGGCCTCCAACATCATACCCGGCCCCATAACGGCCATGTGGCGGGCCTGGGAGGCGGGCGAGACGGCCGCGGCCCGGGAACAGTTCTTCAAAATGCTGCCCCTGTTCAAGGCCCTGTTCGTGGAGACCAACCCCATTCCGGTCAAGACGGCCCTGGCCCTCATGGGCCGCATGTCGGACGAGATGCGCCTCCCGATGAGCCCGGCCCAGCCCGGCACGGTGGAGCATTTGAAAAAAATTCTCAGCCAGTGGAACCTGATATGACCACCGAAACGATCAATGTCGCGGTCTGCGGCGCACTGGGCCGCATGGGGCGGAAGGTCATCCAGGCCATTCTGGAAAGGCCGGAAATGCGGCTCTCCGGAATCATCGAAGGGCCGGACTGCCGGCCCGAGGGTCAAAACTTGAGCGCGGCCCTGGGCCTGAAAACGCCCCTGGGGCTGACCACCGACTTCGCTGAGGGCGCCGGGGGGGCTGATGTCTATATCGACTTCACCACAGTGTCCGCCAGCCTGGCCTCTCTGGCCCTGGCCGTGGAGATGAAGCTGCCGGCGGTCATCGGTACTACCGGTTTTTCCAAAGCGGACCAGGGTACACTGAAAGAGGCCGGCCGCCACATACCGCTGCTGTGGGCACCCAACATGAGCCTCGGGATAAGCGCCCTGAACCAGGTGGTGGGAAATCTGGCCAAGGCCCTGGGCTCGGACTATGAGGTGGAGATAGTCGAACTCCACCACCGCCACAAGCAGGACGCCCCCAGCGGCACGGCCTTGAAGCTCCTGGAATCCGTAGCCCGGGCTCGCGGGCTGGACCCTGACCAGAGCCTGGTCAGCGGGCGCCTGGGCCTGGTGGGCCCCCGGCGGGAAGGGGAAATCGGGGTTCTGGCCGGGCGCGGCGGCGATGTGGTGGGCGACCACACCGTCTATTTCTTCGGCCCCGGGGAAAGGCTGGAGCTGACCCACCGGGCCCACACCCGCGACACCTTCGCCCAGGGCGCGGTGCGGGTGGCCGCCTGGCTGGTCGGCCGCGCCCCCGGCTTCTATACCCTGGAAGACACGTTGGGAAGCACTGATTAAAGGATATACCATGGACGCCGACTATTCCATCTTCAAACTTGAAGCCAGTATAAGCGGAGAACTCCACCAATTGCTCGAAAGGGCCGCCGAACTTCAAGGGCGCTCCATGCTTGATTTCATCGTCGATGCAGTACGTGAAGCTGCGGAAAAAACCATTGAACAAACTGAAATAATCCATCTGTCTCCAGCGGACCAGAGATGTATCGCCGAGGCTATCATATCGCCTGCCCCCATATCCCCGGCCTTAGAGCTGGCTTTTCAGCGTCATTCTGAACTTGTTCAGCCTGACTGAGTGACTTTTACTTTCCAAATAAGCGCTCTTGGCAAAGAGCATGATCGAAGCGGCTTTAAATGCGGGGTCGCTTCTCTGGATCGCTATTTGATGGAAGACACTCTCAGCGGGGCGCCCACTGGTTCTCCATCTTGACCAAGAGGCCGCTCAACTGCTCTATTTTCAGCAGTAGCTCCTTTTCCCGGCTTGGCACTTCCAGGTCTGACTTGACCACCTCCCCTTCGCCGAAAAACAGCCATTCTCTTGAGATCCGGGGATAAAGCTCCAATACCTTGAACAGAACAGGCCATAAATAATCCTGCCGGCCCTGGGAAAACCAACTGTTGAAGGTCGTCTGCCTGATATCAAGCTGCTGGGCCAATTTGGTCCTCGACTTGCCCATTATTCTTATGACCTCGTCAACTCTTTCAAAAAGTTCCATAATCAACATTCCCTTTGCTCTTTCCGGCCATATCGGCCATGGCCGCCCGATAGAGGGGCAGAATTTGGGCTGGCGGCCCCGCGTCCTTCACGTGACCGCCTTCCAGCCATACCAGTCGGTCGCAGTTTTCCACCGTGGTCAGGCGGTGGGCGATGATGATGACCGTGGTTCCGGTCGTGAGCTTCCTGATGGTTTCGGTTATGAGATTCTCGCTGGCCTGGTCAAGGGAACTGGTGGCTTCATCAAAAATAATGATCTCGGGCCGGGTGAAGAGGGCTCGGGCAATGGCCACCCGCTGGGCCTGCCCCCCGGAGAGGCCTTGGCCCCCGCTCCCCAGGCGTAAATCCAGACCTTGGGGATGCTCAAAAACAAAACCCATGGCCGCTTGGCGGCAGGCGGCCTCCACGGCTTGGCGGTCATATTTCTCACCCCACTGGCTGAAGGCCACATTGTCGGCCACCGTACCCGGGAGCAAAAGCGGGTTCTGGGGCACGAAGCCCACCAGGCGCACATAAGCCGCCCGGCCGGCCGGGTCGAGTTCCCGACCATCAACCAGAAAGCGGCCGGCCTGGGGCGAAACCAAGCCGGTCAGAAGCAGGGCCAGGGTGCTCTTGCCGGCCCCGGAAAGGCCTATAAGCCCGACCTTCTCACCTCGATTGACAATCAGGTTCAGGTTGGAGAGGGCGGGAGCCCGGCCGCCGGGGTAGGTGAACCCGGCCCTTTCCAAGGCCAGGTTTTTTTCAAAACGAAAACCGGGGTCTGGCTCCGGCAGGGGCTCCGGGGCTTCGGTGATGAAGGTCTCCAACAGTTCCAGGCAAGCCAAGGCCGCTGGCCGCAACCTTCGTATGGTGATGGTGTAGCTTAAAGTTCGGTTCACGGCCGGCAGTACCCGCCAGGCTGTTAGTATGAGCATGGAGGTGGCGGCGACGATGGCGGCCATGGGAATGCCCCGGACCAACTGGGCCACAGTCAAGAGGGCCACGGTGCCAAAACCGATTACTTCCAGCACATGGGACGACAAATAGCCGGCAAAGGCTTGAAAGGCCCGCACCGGCATCCCGTCAGCCATGATCGAGGCCATCTTTTGAAAAAAAACAGCCTGCCGACGATAGAGCAGCACCTCCCGCAGACCCTGGGTCAGGGCCAGCCGGTCAGCGCTTTCGGCCATAGCTAGGGCGTGGGCCTGCTGCCCGGCCCGGTCAACCCGGCGGCGCAAAAACAGATAAGTGGCCAGACTGCCCAGAGAAAAGGCCGTGACCACCACCAGGGTGAGACTGGGCGCGACCAGGAAAAGGCAGGTGAAAAGGGCCAGGCAGCAGAAAAAATAGCTGTAAACCAACAAGAGGGCCACCAAAAAGCCGGAAAGCTGCCCCCTTTGGCTGAATTTGTGGATCACGACCGAACTGGCCGGAGAAATATGCCAGAAATAGCTTTTGTTCAAATAGCGCCGAAGGGTTTCCCAGCCGATAAAAAGGCTCACCTTTTCAGAGAAAACCGTGATTTTGTGGGCCACCAGGCCGGATAGCAAATTTTTGAACAAGATAAAGCTGGCCATAAGGAGGCTGGTGAGCATGACCAGCCGGCGGTGATCGGCGGCCCATTCCATCAAGGCCGGGCTAAGGGCTAGAAGAGGCTTGATCAGGAAGTTGTTCCGGGCAGTATCCGGGGCGGCCACGCTGACGACGAAGAGGGAAATGACCAGAAGAGTAGAAGTTTCAACCAGGGTCGAGATAAACTGGGTGAAGAAAAGCACCCAAAATTCGAGCCGCAGACGGGCCGGCAATAACCGGTAGAGCCGCCGGCCGTCGTGAATAAAGGAGAAGTAAATCATCTGGGGCAACTGAAAAAGGTTCATCCAAGCTCCCGGGCCTAAGGGCCAGGCGGCTTCTATCTCATTGTTCCAGACGCCTTTAAGAGGAACAGTTCTTCGTAAGCGAACCGCAAAATATCCCGCCATATATAGCCTCGCCGAAACAGTTCCTTGGTCTTATCGCTGGTGAAAATATCGCGCACATGACGCAGTTTTTCACGGAGCCTCAGATCAGCGCGGAAGAGGACGCGCAAGGAGCTCAAGATCACGGCCAGATAGGCGCGCTTAAGAAAACGGTCGTTTTGCGGGCTGACACTGCCGCACTTGTCGATTAAGAATGTGCGAGCTACATCTTCGAATAGCCGGGCGAATTCGAGGCGGGTTGCATCCCACTTATGGGAAACGGATTGTTTTGAGCGGTAGTATTTATGCAAGGAATCCGCAAGTATGCCGACACGGTTTGCGTTACGGAAATTTTCAACGGCGAAAAAAAAGTCGCCTCCATAAACTCCCGGGTATTGATGCGTTAAATCAAATTTACGCAGCACAGAAATTTTATACAGCTTTCCCCATACAGTTCTCATGAAGGGAAGATATAAGATAAAGTGCTCGTCAAAATCTTTTCCTTCAAGAAGCAACATGGTGTTTATTTGGCGGATGCGGGTGATTCTTTTTGATTGCGCGTCTATGTAATCATTAGCGCAAGCCGCAATATCGAGGGTGTTTTCCGCCATGAAGGCCAGCATTTTCTCCAAAAAATCAGGCTTATATTCATCATCCGCGTCAAGAAAGCACATCAAATCTTCATCCTTGCACTGCTTGGCAATATCAGGCCAAGTGTTACCTGGTTCCGGTACATGGTTTTTCTTGTTAGTGAGAGGGAATATGCGATGATCTTTTTTCGCATATTCCCGGATAATCGTGCCCGTGCGATCTCTGGAGCCGTTGTTTACACAATAATATAACCAGTTATCATGGGTTTGGGCGAGAACGCTCTCAATGGTGCGAGATAACGTGCCTTCAGCATTGTAGGCCTTTGTGAAAAAGATACATTTTTGCATTAGAAAATCTCCAAAAACCAGTAATCAGGGGCGCCGTCAGCCATTTTTCGGTGTAGAACACCGCCCATTGGTATTTATAGGTATCTTAGATGCCGGTCTTCGATATATTGCGGTAAAACCTCCGCGTAATTGGATTGTATTTGGTCGGCATCATCGCACATCCGAATAAATGCGTCCCGAACAATACCACCATCAGACAGTCGTTTCACATCCAGAAAGTAATCCAGCATATACAAATCACTTGCGATTCCGTAGGACTTTATGGAATAGCCAATTACCAACGCAGGGACGCGTGAGGAGTAAGCGGCAATGGAGGCATGGGTGCGAGAGCAGACAAGCGCGGCGCATTTGGAGATAATATATTTGTATTCCGGAGCTGATAACGCATCACTTACCAGCCAGACTTTGGACCGGCAATCTTCCGGCAGGCCGGAGTTGATCTCGGAAAGGATGTCAAAATCATTGTCCGCGGGATTTATAACATGCGGAATGAGTGCCGCCTTCAGGGGGGTTTCACGCAGTATATAACGAAGCAGGTTCTTTATATTTTCCAGAATTATTCCGCGTTTGGTTTCGCGCCGCAAAATAAGCGGGCTCAGATTAATTCCGGCGAAGCGGTCAAAGCCGTTTGGAATGGCGGTTTCCATTGGTTCGAGGAAAAAGGCGGTATCTGGAAGCAATTGCATATCGGAAGTGACGCCGCTTTTTTTCAACGCTTCGAAGGTCACGCTTTCCCGCGGGATAATGGTGGTGTAGGAATTCAGCACGGCTCGCATTTCAGGAGTAATTTCATCGGGGTTGACAGAGCATCCCCACAATATGCTATTTGCCCGCCGCTGACAGGCTGCCTGTTGGAAAACGGCCAGCCTGTGCCAGTTGGAATAGCAGAAATTATCACCGCCGACCGACAGCAGCACGGTATCGGGTGTAATTTTGCTCAAGGCTTCCCGGTACATGAGCTTGGCCAGATTTTCCTTGTCCTGTTTATTTGTCGCGGCTTTTTCACAGGCCCAGACATCGGCGTCCGGCCCGATTATTTCATCCGCGTCAATTCCAAATTTCCGATCTTGCTCTGGAAAGTGGGTGGAGAGCATGATACAGGCATCCGGGTATTTGCGGCGGATCAAGGCTATTGTGGTTTTTACAATGGCTTCCGCGCCGTGGTTAAAAGAGCCGCCGTGACCGTATAACAAAAACTTACACATCGTTTAAACTTCTCACTGTTACATGTCTTACCAAGTATCCGTACAAATGCCTCCAAAATTGTAATGCTGATATAAATACTTCAATTATAAAAAATCGCTCTTCATTCCAATTTAGATTTAGAGTCTGTTGACAACCAACGCCAAATCCAACCAACTTTTTGAAGATATATTTCTGGGCGCGCCTAATATTCTATATAATTCTATGTTAATTAAGCTCCTATCTGCGTGTTTATATATTCTGTCCATAAAATGCTCAACGTCATACCTCCTGGCATGCCTCTCCCAAGAACCTTCCTTACAACTCAATAAAATTCCTTCCTCAAATTCAATACTATCTCTGATGGCCGTAACAGGATCTGTTATTATTGTATAAACATCCGCTATATAAAATGGTAATATGCAGACCTTCCCACCAGATTTCAATACTCTGGCGGCTTCTTTAATAAACCGTATGTCCGCGTCCCCTTCAAAATGTTCAAAAGAGCAATGCAAAGCCATTTTGTCAGCAAATCCCGAAATAAGAGGCATATCTGCGGCATCGCCGCCAATAATATTGCCATTCAAACCATACGGGTATCGCATATCTTGTTTATAAGGTTTTACGCCAAATAATTTCGCGTATATATCAGGCGCAGGGCTACGGTTAGACCCAATATCTATATATATATCACCTTGAGATAATTGCAACAACTCAGAAGCCACAAAGTGCTGCAATCTCTTTTCTTCAAATGTATTCTCACGGTAAAGATTAGCATCCGTCAAAAGAGCCTCATAGTTTGTATTTTCCACATAGTTTGAATAAATTTCATTATCTAACACATATTCCTTTATAGTCATACCACGTTCTTTCATTTGTTCCACGAACCTATCAACAGCCGTAGGGGCGATGCCCCTCCATATTTGTTTGGGTTCTCTTAATTTTTCGAAGCATCCGTTAAAATTTGTGACTTTCATCGAAAGAAAAGCAAAATCTCCGTTTTCCACAAATCCCATTTGGCGTAAATCATTCGCTATTTCATTCGAATATTGGATGGAGCTTATGATAACGTAGTGCTTTTTCTTATCAAGAACCTCATGCCCAAAAACTTTTTTCTCCATAAACTCAGGTTTTTTCTGCCAATCACGCGCAACAAAAAAACTTACGTCTTTTGCATGTGTTGTATGTAATTCCACAATTGTTGTGGGGGTATAAGATCCTGTTCCCCAAACTACAATCTCACGCCCGTTTACGTTCTTTTCCCATTCTTTCGGTAAAATCATGATGTGCCCCCTCAATGCCATTTGTTCAGGAATCGTATCGTAATTACTTCATCAGCTCATCTGAAAATATAAAATTGATTCAATAACAATGTATTAACCGAGTATTTTTCCAGAAGCTAGCAATTCGTTTGAAAACGATTCCACATTATTGCGCTCGGTTTGGGTAAAAGCTTCAGTTATATCACATGTTAGATTATTTTTCTTTAACATGATAGCCAAACGTCCTGCAGCATTTATTAATTGATGCCTTTGCTCTTCTTTTATAGCATATTTAAGACGAATATCTCTTGATAAAGATAGTTGTTTAAGACCCAAGGATTTCAATAGCTCTATTATCCCTAAATAGTCCTCATCCGTGTCGTTAATACCAGGGAGAACAATGTATTTTAATTTTATTTGCCAGTGTCCTGAGCTGTTGCTACGGTATTTTACAAGATTATCTACAACAATATTGAAGTTATCAACCCCCTTAATTTCATGCCACGTTTTAGGTGTGCCAGAGTCAATTGATAATTGAATACATGATTTCGAATTTATTTGAAGATTATTACCAATATCCTTATCAAATTTAAAACAATTTGTATAAAATATACACTTATCGTCCCTAACTAAATCGAAAATTTTGTCTCTGTAAGGATGAATTGTAATTTCCCCTGTTGAAATTTGCCAGCAAGCGTTTGTAGCTATTAACTCTCTTGTACGTGCGTAATTCAATGCGTCGAGTATTTTCTCATAGCCCTCTGCGTCTTTTTGATTAAACTTATAATTGCTAGAATTTTTATGGGCGTTACAATAAATACATTTGCTTTGACAAGGAGATGGATACATTGATAAATTTATCCATGGTGTTAAACTTTTTGGTTTGCCCCAGCTTCCTAACCGATATTGTGCACATTTTACGCACGCTTTTGTATATATCTGTCCTTCATACACCTTACACCCGCATTCAACTTTTACTTCTTTACTTTCAAAAATTACCGCATCGCGCATTTTAATAAAATTTTTAATGGTTACTTCGCCTTTATCAAAAAGAGAGACACCTGGTAAATTTTTTAGGGGTTCGCAACAAAACGTGACAAAGTTTTCTTTATAAATTGATCCGCTAAAATTCATTACAGTATTATTTATTTTATTACAGCTATAATACTGAAGTTCTTGCGACATTTTAAAAATTCTCCTTTTTATTTGTGCTTAAGCAGCAATGGAGGTATGGGTGCGAGAACAGACAAGCGCGGCGTATACTGATCAAGGCTATTGTGATTTTTACGATGGCTTCCGCTCCGCGGTTAAAAGAACCGCCGTGACCGCACATCAGGAGTTTATGCATTGCCTAGAAACCTCATTGCGAAGTAGTTTTTTACCACTTAATCCGCCCTTGCAGAGTCTATTTAATAGCACCATAGAAAATACTTAACAGCCGCATTGTTCATGTTCAATTAGGGTGTTTAATCTATCGCGGTCTTTTTTTGTAAACCATGGCGATGCATATTGGATTTTCAAATTTCGTTCCTTCGCACGGGAAATAAGACGCGTTAATATAGCGAATTCCGCGTCTGTAAAATTTGGATCGTGTTTACGCGCGGGATTCTCCGCAATATTCTGCAGGTCGTTTGACAGAGTTATAACAAAAACTTGCAGATGTTTCGCGATTTCAATAAAGCCGTCTATATCTTCGTGATTGTCATTAAAACCTTGCAGCAAAAAAAATTTAAGTGTAAGTTTTGCACCGTTCAAAACATATTTTTCAAGATTACTAATGACATTATGAAAGGCATCCAAGCCTTTAACCCGCTGGTATGTCTTCGGGGTGCCGCAGTCTAAGCTGACATTTAGACAGGAGTAAGGACGTTTCAGAATTTCCGAGACTTTTTCATTATAAAGTATGGCATTTGTGTTTATTTGAGCGCTCCAACCTTTTCCAATAACTAAATTTAGCAGCTTGTCACGATACGGTAAAACTGTTATCTCGCCTTCAGCTAAATCCACTCTTGTTATTGATTTTCCAAATATATCAGACAAAACGAGATGAATATCATAGGCGTTCATTATCTGAACTCTTGGCCGAACCAAAGTTACATACTTTTTTTGATAACAATATTGATAACAATAAATACAGCGGCAGTTGCATGCCGCTTCCGCAAACCCCCCACCCACATTCAGTATTTCAATTTGCTGATTTTCTTTCCACATTCCCATTTTAAGGAAGCGCTGATCAATGGACCTCAAAAAGTTATTTTCTGTGAATTGAGGCGTATTAGGCACTCGAATACGTTAAAAATGGTCGATGATGTCC
>JGI24704J35079_10000922_pt1 | contig 12981 bp, 9 predicted proteins | sample TergutNt197P3_FD_35079 | JGI IMG/M metagenome (IMG submission 35079)
GCTTGACCGACTTCGATGAAGATTTCGTCTGTGTCGTAAAGGTAGTTCGCGTTCCAGCCTGCATTGGCTGTGGTGTAATCGTCGAGTTTGATGACGGGATCCGGCGCTTCTTCGGCTTCGTAGACATTCGCGCTCTTGGAGCGGGATTCGGGTTCTACCAGCCTGACGAAGAAGATCGCGCAGTGTTCGCGGAGGATAAGCTCATTGCTGCCGTACTTGTTGCCGCCTGAGCCTGTGGTGATGCCCGCTTCATAGAACAGTTTGATGCTGTCGTAGTATTTGTCGCCTACGGCAACGTCATTTTGGGAGATAAATGTTTTGCCCGAGACAACCGCTAAATCGTCCGCGTCGAGGATGTTGCCCCAAATGTAGGCCATTTCGGCGCGTGTGATGTCTTTGGTGACGTCGGCGAAGTCGCCTGTTTTGATGATGCCGTTTTCGATCGCGTAAGCGACATAGGCGTCCGGGTCGGCGGGATAATCCGCGCTGGTGCCGCCCATGTATTTCACATGGATTTTCACCGCGATGATGATGGCTTCAGAGATTTTCAGGTTGGAACCAACGCCGAAATTGGTGCTGCTGGTTCCGGCGATGATGCCATATTCATAAGCCTTGATGACCCACTGCTTGTATGCGTCTTCGAGGTTGGCTACATCAGCGAAGTTGTTGTCATAGGTTTTGTATTTGGGGTCGAAGTTGCCAAGACCGGGTTCACCGGGTTCTTCCTCTTCTTCCTCATCTTCGCCGAAGTAAGCGTTTAGAATGGCGTCGTTGACATCTTCGATACCGCCAAAGTGCGCGATTAAAACCCATACTTTTCCGCTGCCGGATACTTCATCAAAGCCGTTCATATCCGCCAGCGTGATAACAAAGGTCATCACATCGCCGTCGATGGTAATGTCCGCTTTGGTGTTGGTGGAGGCTTCAAGATCTCCCCAATTTGTCCAGCCCGGGGTAATGCCTTCTGTTTGATTCCAGTTGCCTTTTTCCTCACCGGCAGGGAAATTGTTGATGATAAAGGCGATCCCGCCTATGCCGTCTGCGTTGGCTTCTTTCAGAGCGGCTAAATCGAACTCAATTACGAGGCTTTCTGCGGACGCGAATTGCTCAATGAGATCGCCTTCCAACAGCCAGCCGACTTGCTTTGTCGGGTTGTCAGGATTGACAAAATTGGTTGCGCCCAATTCGACGCGGCCGCCTTTAGCGTCGGTATCATCATCGTCATCATCGTCATCATCGTCGCCGTCGGCTTTCCATAAAGCGATGCTGTCTTTGAAGCTGGCGTCGCTGCTGTACCCGGTGTCGGGATCGCCCGCCCATGAAATCACATTTCCGTTGGTATCGCGGTCGCCGCCAGCGGAGGTTGAATCGTTGATCTGAACCTCAAAGGTGAGCATTGCGCCGTCTTCAAACGCAAGGGAGCCTTTGGCAATCTTGAATTCCACGATATAGCCGGGGTCTTCGATGCTGGCCCAAGAGTCGGCTACAGCCGTCCCGGATTTGTCGTTTGTCGCGCTGACGCGGTATTGGTTTACGCCGCCCGTTCCCGGCCCGACAAACAACTCTACGCTGTCATTCAGCCACTGGCTGCCGCCTGATCCTTCGAACACGTCGTCATCGGTAACCACTACGCGCACATACAGGAAGCTGTCGTCCCACAGGACTTTTGCTTTTCCCGTTGTCGAAGACTTATCGTTCTTCGCGTTGCTTACGTCGAGTTCAAGGACATTCGCGCCGTTCCAAACCGCGTCGTTTTCACCCAGCACAGGCGGGGTGTCCACATACAGAGCGTAGGGGACGTCCGGTACCGCAACGGCTGCGGGGACTGTTGCCAAGCCGATGAGCATTGCCAATGCCACCAGCATAGACAGGGCTTTGCGTGTTTTCATTATGTAGTCCTCCTCTAAAATATAGTAGCTTGTTCAGATTGTAACAGAATTGATAAAATTTTGCAAGGCTTTTTTTGTAATTTGTAACTGGAAAATTCCGTCACTTCTCCAGCACCCGTACACCGTAGGGGCTGAGTTCGAGCAATGACACCTCTTCGCCCGTTTCCAAATCGCGTATCGGTGTGTGTAAATGGATGCGGGCGGGGTATTGTTGATAGTTCTGCGCGACGACGAAGGTGCGGTCACCTTTCATCCGGGTTTGCGCCGTAACGCCCTCGGGCAGCTCGGCGTCCAGCGCGCGCGGAAGATTCAGTTCATCGGCCAGTTGGGCGTATAGGTCGGAGAGCAGCGGCAGCCCCGCGCCGCCCGCGATGTAATAAGCCTTCCCTTTGCCGTAATGGTTTACGGTCAGGGACGGCTCGCCCCGGTAGAAGTCGTTTTCAAAGGCCGCCAGCACCGAAGCCCCCTCCGGCCGCACCAGCTCAATGATGGATGACATGGCGTAACAGCGGTCGCTCCATATGGTATGGTTAAATTCATTGTCATACAGGCCGCTGAACTCCTCGGCGCGGACACCGAAGACGTCAACCAGCCCGTTGGGGGCGTCGGAGAGGAAGCAGAGGTCGTTTTCATCGACAAGACCGGAGAAGCATGTCCCCACCAGCACCCCGCCGTTTTCCACAAAGCGGCGCAGTTTTTCGGCGATCCCGGCGCGCTGCATATAAAGCATGGGCGCGGCAATGAAGGCATAGCGGGAGAGATCGGCTTCCATATCGGGCAGATCACAGCCGATCCCCATCTGCCACAAAGCCTGATAGTGGCGGACGACGGTTTCCTGATACCCCATCCCGGCGTTGCGCGGCCCGGCCGAACCCTTAATCGCCCAATCGTTTTCGCGGTCATAGAGCACGGCGGCCTGCGGACGCGGGACGCTCCCAATCAGCGCGTCCAGCGAAGCGAGGCGTTTGCCCAGTCCGGCAACGTCGCCGAAGACGCGGGTATCGCTCCGGCGGTCGTGGCTGACGACGGCTCCGTGGAATTTCTCGCACGAGCCGCGGCTCTTGCGCCACTGGAAATATTGGACGGAATCCGACCCGTGCGCCACAGCCTGCATCGAAGAGAGCATGTGCATCCCCGGGCGTTTGACTTTGGAAACGGGCTGCCAGTTGGTGCAGCTCGGGGTGCTTTCCATCAGCAGCCACGGCTTGTCCGGCAGGATGGAGCGCATTAAGTCGTGTGAGGCGGCGGTGTGAACGGCAACGCCGGCGTCGNTTTCGGCGTCGCTGTGCCAGCTCGGGTAGCTGTCCCAAGACACAACGTCGAGAAGGGGGGCGAACTTGCTGTAATTCAACCCGTCATAGAATCCCATAAAATTGGCCGTGACCGGCAGAGACGAGCCTCCGTCGCGCACGGCTTTCTTCTCCCAAGTCATAAAGTCAACCGTTTGGGCGGTGACGAAGCGCATCCAGTCGAGTTTCAGCCCCTGTGTGCAATGCTCACCCCGCGTCAGGGGCGGGTCGATTTGGCTCCAGTCTGTGTATGTATGGCTCCAAAACCGCGTCCACCACGCGTCGTTGACGGCGTTCACCGTTTGATACTTGGTTTCGAGCCAGCGGCGGAAGGCCGCGACGCAGAGCGGGCAGAAGCATTCCCCGCCGTATTCGTTGGAAAGGTGCCATAGCTTGACGGCGGGGTGGCTGCCGAATGTCTCGGCCAGTTTTTTATTGACGGCGTAAACCTTTTCCCGGTAGACGGGTGAGGTATAGCAATGGTTGTGGCGGTCACCCATTTCGCCGCGCACCAAATCGGAGCCTGTGCGCAGCACTTCGGGATATTTTTTCGCCATCCAAACCGGGCGGGCTCCGCTGGGCGTGGCCAAAAAGGTGACGATGCCGTTTTGATGGAGGTTTTCNATGATCTCCCCCAGCCAGCCAAAGGTATAGACNCCTTCTTCCGGCTCAAGAGCCGCCCACGCGAATATCCCGAGCGAGACGCAATTGATCCCCGCTTTTTTCATGTATTGAATATCCTCTTCAAGGATGTCCGGCCTGTCCAGCCATTGGTCGGGGTTGTAGTCGCACCCGTGGAGCATATGCGGAAGCAGGCTGCTTTGCATCTCGTCCCCTCCTTAACACATTGTTTATAATTGTACCATAAATTCCCCGTATAAACCACCCCATTTGCAGAGAAATTAAACTAAATAATTACGTGAAGGAGAACCGACCATGTCAAACACGCCGTTTATCGGAACAGGCCACAACCCCGAAGGGCCCGATCTGCCCCTGGGGCTGGGGATGCGCCTCGCGCAGGAACCGAAGGCCATGGCATCTTTCGGCACGCTGAGCATCCTGCAAAAAACACAGGTGATTGAGTATATCCAAGCCGCTTCCACCGGCGACGACGCCGAACGCCGTATCGACACCGCCGTCAGCTCCCTGCGTGACGGGCATTTGCCGTCATGCTAAAAAAGGCGTCCTTCATCGCCGCCCAATTTACATTGGGCGGGTTGGCTTACTGCGGCATCGAGGTGGTCTACCGCGGATATACCCACCGCACCATGCTGGTTGCGGGCGGGATATGCGTTGTTTTGCTCTGTCTTTTGGCGCGGTCGCAAATCGGGCTGATCGCCGGAGCGGTCGCGGGCGGTCTTTTGATCACCGTTGTGGAGTTCAGCATCGGCACGGTGGCCAATTTGTGGATGGGATGGGAGGTTTGGGATTACTCGTTCCAGCCGTTCAACCTATGGGGGCAGGTCTGCCTCGGATATACGCTGGCCTGGTGCGCGCTGGGCGGGCTGGTCATCCTCTTTGCCCGGATCATACGGGGCGCGGTATTGCTCTATGTGGAACGGGAGGGCAAACGCCGCATAGGATATAGGTAAGTAAAGGGGGTATCAAGTCATGCCTAAAATAGCCGTTTTCGCCGGGCACGGCGGGTCGGATTACGGAGCGGTCTCGGGCGGCCTGAAAGAAAAGGATTTGAATCTGGCTCTGTCAAACGCGGTGTCGGACATCCTGCGCCGAATGGGATATGAAGTGCTCAACAACCGCACGACCGATGTCGACAGGAACATCACCCGGGACGCGGAGTTGGCCAANAGCCAGGGTGTGGACGCATTGGTTGAAATACATATGAACAGCAACGAAGGCACACCGGCGACCGGGAGCGAAGCCTTTTACAGCGTGAAGGATACGGGAAAAGGCCAGCAGCTTGCCGAAACCATCCTTTCCGGGCTTGAACGGCTGGGGTTCCGCAACCGCGGCGCCCGTGTCCATCTCAACGCGGCCGGGCAGGACACCTTCGGCATTCTCCGCTTGACCAATATGCCCGCCGTCCTGCTTGAAACGGCGTTTATCAACAACCCGCAGGATATGCAGAAGCTCAACATCCAAACGGCGGCTGAGACCATCGCCGCCGCGATTGCGCGCACCTTCCCGATCACGGCTCCCCCCGTCATGCCGCAGCAGGGCATCCGCGGCATCCAAAATACCCTCAACACGCGGTATGGATTCAACATCGCCGCAGACGGCATCGCCGGGCCGCAGACGAGATCGGCACTGGTCAAAGGTTTCCAAACAGAGCTCAACCGCCAGTTTGGCCGCAACCTTGCCATAGACGGTGTTTTCGGCCCCGCCACACGAGCCGCCACGGTCAACATACGCCCCGGCGCGCGCGGGAATATGACCTACCTTATACAAGCGGCGTTGGTTCTCCGCGGGTTTGATAACCTGCTCCCCGACGGCAACTTCGGCCCGGTCACCGAACGAGCCGTGCGGCAGTTCCAAGCCGCGAGCGGGCTGGCGGTAGACGGCATCGTAGGGCCGAATACGCAGAACGCGCTGTTTAACTGGTAGGTGATAGAGACTGACAACGGCTGAAACAATCCCCCTTGACAGCGAGGGGGATTTATGTTACAATCAATCCGACAAGAGGAAGCATAGCTCAGCTGGTAGAGCACATGCTCCACACGCATGGGGTCGGGGGTTCGAGCCCCTCTGCTTCCACCACCGACGCCCGAGCCGCTTGGTTTGGGCGTTTTCATTTGGAAGGGGTGCCGATTTGAAACAGACGATTTTTGTTGTTGACGACAATGACACAAATCTATCCAAAGCAAACGAAGCCTTAAAAGACCAATACCGGGTTCTGACGCTGCCTTCGGCGGCCAAAATGTTCGCGCTGATCGAAAAGGTGCAGCCCGATTTGATCCTGCTGGATATTGAAATGCCTGAAATGGACGGTTTTGAAGCATTGCAGCGTCTGAAGGATCATGCCGGTTATGCCGGTATCCCGGTCATATTCCTCACCAGCATGACCGACGCGTCGGTTGAAGTGCGGGGATTTGAGCTGGGCGTGATCGATTTTATCACCAAGCCGTTTTCCACCCCTGTTTTGGTCAANCGAATCAAAACCCATATGGATATAGACGGCCTCATCCGCGAACGGACGGCGCAGCTCCAGCAAAAGACAAACCAGCTCCAGCTTTTGCAAAACGCCATCATCTTCGGGTTTGCCGACTTGGTGGAAAGCCGCGACGAGGGAACGGGCGGCCACATTGACCGTACATCCACATACATAAAGATTTTGATCGACGCCATGAAAGAGCAAGGGATATACGCCGAAGAGATCGGTGCGCTGGATTTGGATTCGTTCGTATCGTCGGCGCGGCTGCACGATGTGGGCAAAATCGCCATTTCAGACGTGATTTTGAACAAACCCGGCAAGCTGACCGACGAAGAATTTACCAAAATGAAAACCCACACCATCGAAGGGGAAAACGCGATCGACCAAATCGCCTCCCGGACAGACGATGTAGAGTTCCTGCGCAACGCCAGGCTCTTTGCCGGCTGCCACCATGAACGCTGGGACGGGAAAGGGTATCCGCGCGGGCTGGCGGGNACNGANATTCCCATACAGGGGCGGGTGATGGCGATTGCCGACGTATACGACGCTTTGGTTTCCGAACGTCCGTATAAAAAACCGTTTCCGCCGGAGGAAGCGGTGAAAATCATCATGGAAAGCTCCGGCGCACAGTTTGACCCGTCGATAGCGAAGCTGTTCTATGAGGTAAGGGATCAGTTTAGAGCGGTACACGTTTAACGGAGGAATGGGATTATGCCGGAAACGATTCAAACCAAACACGACCTCTGTACGGGCTGCAACAGGTGCATCCGGGAATGCCCGATGGAAACGGCCAACATCACCCATCAGGATGATGCGGGTAACATTAAGGTCAAGATCGACCACGATCAGTGCATCACCTGCGGGCGGTGCCTTTCAGCGTGCAAACACGGCGCAAGGGTGTATGAAGACGATACCCTGCGCTTTTTTCATGATTTAGAAAACGGGGTTGATATATCGCTCATCACCGCCCCTTCGATCCGCACAAACATCCCCGATTGGATGAATCTGTTCACCTGCCTGAAAAAACTCGGCGTGAAGCAGATTTATGACGTTTCGCTGGGCGCCGACATCTGCATTTGGGGGCATGTAAGGCACATCGAGCGGAACAAACCGGCCACCATGATCACCCAGCCATGCCCGGTGATCGTTACCTATTGCGAAACGCACCGGCAGGATTTGCTGGAACGCCTCTCCCCCGTCCACAGCCCGATGGCCTGCCTCTGCGTTTACATGAAGGAATACAAAGGCGTCACCGGCCGCATTGCCGCCCTATCCCCTTGCGTCGCCAAAGCCGATGAATTTGAATCGACCGGGCTGGCGCAATACAACATCACCTTTGAACGGCTGCTGGAGTATATCAAAACCCACAACATAAAGCTGCCGGATGAGCAAACCGATTTTGACCACGAGGAGAGCGGTTTGGGTTCGGTCTTCCCCGTGCCCGGCGGTCTGAAAGAGAATATTGCGTTTTTCCTGGGCAACACCGTCAGCATCGACAAGGCCGAAGGCGCCTCAGTCTTTGATATGCTCGATGAATACAGCCAATCGCCCGCCGAGCATTTGCCCCAGGTCTACGATGTGCTGAACTGTCAGGAAGGGTGCAACATGGGCACGGCCTGCTCCCCTGACGTCAATATTTTTCAAATCAACCGGATCATGGACAGCCGCAGAAAGATGGTTGTGGGAAGCCCCGAGGAAGAGTATTTTCAGGATACATTGCGTCAATACGACGAAGCATTCGATCTCACAAACTTTATGCGGGTCTATAAACCCGCCGCGAGTATTTCCCCGCCCATCTCGGAAGAAGAAATTGAACAGGCCTTTGCCCTGCTGGATAAGGATACCGAAGAGAAGCGCAGCCTTGACTGCGGCGCGTGCGGCAGTGAGACCTGCCGCGGCATGGCACGAAAGATCGCGCTCAAAGTCAATGTCCCGACCAACTGCATCACCAAAGCGATGGAAGACGCAAAAAAAGAACATGCCCAAAATTTGTTCGCGCACGAACAGCTTGCCAACATTGAAAAAGCGCGGGAAGCAGACGAGCGGATGCAGGTCATTTTGGAGGCAAACCCCCACATCAATATTTTATTTGACTCAAGTTTTAACGCGATCGACCTCAATCCGGCGGCCATTGAGTTCTTGGGGTATGCTTCCAAAGAAGAGGCTCTCGCAGGTTTTTTGGGCAAAATCGTTCAAAGCATCCCGCCCTTTCAATCCAACGGAAAACCGTCCGTGCCGATTGCCGAAAGGCTTGCGGCGGCGATCAGGGACGGTTTTGTGAAGTTTGAGACAGAGGTTATTTTAGACGGTTATATGCGCAACCTGAACGTGGAATTTATCAAAATTCCGTATGAAGGCAGTTTCGGCGTCGTCGCCTATGTATTCGANATGACCGATGTTCACAAGCGGGAATTGGATTTGATCCGCGCGCGGGAAATGAACGAACTCCAGCTGACCAAACTTGGCCTGATCATCCACGCCTCCAAAATTGCCTTATGGGATATGGAAGTGGTAACGGAAGACCCGGTAAGCCCGGAAAACACGCTCACATGGTCGCAGGAACTGCGCGATATGCTGGGGTTCTCCGACGAAAACGATTTTCCGAACACCATTTTCGCTTTGGCCGAACGGTTCCATCCCGACGACAGCGAATATGCGTTTGCCGCTTTCGCCGCGCACTTTTTCGACCATACGGGAAAAACGCCGTATGACACCGATTTCCGCCTGCAAAAAAAGAACGGCGATTACAACTATTTCCACGCCACCGGCGAGACCATCCGCGATGAAAACGGCATTCCCCTCCGTGTCGCGGGCGCGCTGGTGGATATAACGGAGACCAAAAACATCCTCTTTGACACNGAGAAGCACCGCGTGGAGGCCGAAGCCGCCAGCAAAGCCAAAAGCGCTTTCCTCAGCACCATGAGCCATGAGATCCGCACGCCGATGAACGCCATCCTCGGCATCACCGAAATACAGCTCCAAAACGAACTTCTTGAACCGGGCGTAAGAGAAGGGCTCGAAAAAATCTATACTTCGGGCGATTTGCTTCTCGGCATCATCAATGACATCCTCGACCTGTCCAAGATCGAAGCCGGAAAGCTGGAGTTGATCCCGGCCCAATATGAAATCGCAAGCCTGATCAGCGATACGGCGCAGCTCAACATGATGCGGATCGGCAGCAAACTGATCGACTTTGAAGTCACCGCGGACGAAAATCTGCCGGTTTTGATGCTGGGCGACGAGCTGCGCGTCAAACAAATATTAAACAACCTGCTTTCCAACGCTTTTAAGTATACGGCCGAAGGAACGGTTCGTCTTTTGGTTTCCGTGAAAGACGGGGGCGCGGATGACAACGTGCTGCTTGTCATCGGCGTCAGCGACACCGGGCAGGGCATGTCCAAAGAGCAGGTGAGCCGTTTGTTCGACGAGTATTCCCGTTTCAATTTAGAAGCCAACCGAACCACCGAAGGAACCGGGCTTGGCATGAGCATCACCCGCAACCTCATTCAAATGATGAACGGTGAAATTTTCATCGAAAGCGAACCGGGCAAGGGTTCCACCTTCACCGTTACCTTGCCGCAGGGGCTGATCGGAACGGACGTGATCGGAGCGGAGATGGCCGGGAATCTGCAAAAATTCCGCACAAACAGCAGGGCGCAGATGAGACGGGTGCAGATTACACGCGACCCCATGCCTTACGGTCATGTTTTGATCGTGGACGACGTTGAGACAAACATTTTCGTGGCCAAAGGGCTTATTTCACCGTACGGCATCAAATCCGATTCGGCCGGCAGCGGGTTTGAAGCCATTGAAAAGGTGAAGAACGGAAAGGTTTACGACATCATTTTCATGGATCATATGATGCCGAAAATGGACGGCATCGAAGCGACAAAACTCATCAGGAGCATGGGGTATGAACACCCCATCGTCGCGCTGACCGCCAATGCCGTGGCGGGTCAGGCCGATATTTTCTTAGGCAACGGTTTCGACGATTTCATCTCCAAACCCATTGACATCCGCCAGCTGAATACCATCCTGAACAAGCTCATCCGTGACAAACAGCCGCCCGAGGTCATTGAAGAAGCAAGAAAACAAGCCGAAGCCCGGAATGAGCAAAACGGCGAACCAAATCCGTCTCTTGACCCTGAGTTCGCAAAAATCTTCATACGGGACGCGGATAAATCATTGGAAGCAATGGAAGAAATCATCAAGGACGGTTCCTACGGCGAAGAACACTTGCGTACTTATGTGATCCACACGCACGGAATGAAAAGCGCGCTGGCCAACATCGGCAACATGAGCCTTTCGGCCGCCGCCTTAAAGCTGGAGCAATCGGGGCGGGACGGCAATGTTGAGGTCGTCACCGCCGATACCCCGGCATTCATCGCCTCGCTGCGGGCATTTATCGAAGAAATCACACCGGTTGAGGAAAACACCGACGCGGCGGACGAGGACACAGCGTATTTGCAAGAGAGACTCCGCGCCGTGCTCTCGGCGTGCGAAGAATATGACAACAACACCGCGGAGGATTTGATCGCCGATTTGAAGAAAAAACCCTGGTCGCACGAGACAAGGGAGCTTTTGGAAAAACTCTCGGAAATGCTGCTTCACAGCGACTTCGACGAAGCGGTTGAAACCATCAAAAAGCTGCCGTGACAATCCTGTCCGGCAGCTTTCTCTTTATTTTGCCGAACCCGCCGTCACGCCCCGCTTGCTTTGGCGAATTGATCTTTCACTTCGTCAAACACCCCTGTGATAACCGGGTCAAACTGTTTGCCGGCTTCGTTGATGATGATGCGTTCGGCTTCCCCGATCGGGAACGGTTTTTTATACGGCCGCTCTGAAATCAGGGCGTCGTATACGTCNGCGATGGCCATGATCCGCCCTTGCAGCGGCGTCTCGGCTCCTTGCGTCCCATGCGGGTAACCTTTTCCGTCCCACCGCTCATGGTGGAATCCGGCAAAGATGCGCGCGTGGAAGAAGAAGGCTTCCTCATCTGTCTCCGCCGCCATCTGCTCGATGATCCGCTCCCCTTCGGATGTGTGGTGCTTGATTTTTTCAAATTCCTCAAAGGTCAGCTTGCCGGGTTTGTTCAGGATCAGGTCGGACACGGAGATTTTGCCTATGTCATGCAGGCGCGACGATGAGACGACCATATCCTTATCCCAGCTATTGATCTCTTCGGTATACAGCCCGCGCTCCAGCAGCGCGTCGATCAGTATTTTGACATATTTTGTCGTCCGCCCGATGTGGCCGCCTGTGACGTTGTCACGGCTTTCCACCAGCTCGGCCATGACCGAAATGATGCCGGATTTCATCTTCCATAGCCGCGCCGTGCGTTCGCGGATGATCTCGTCTATGTTCAAATGGGTTTGTATGCGGTTGATCAGCACAGGGGCTGAAAAGGGCTTGGTCACAAAATCCACGGCACCCAAAGCAAAGCCTTGCGCCGCTTCGTTTGACGTATCGGAAATACCCGTTACAAACATGACCGGAATGGCTTCATACTCGGGATGCGCTTTCAGCAGGCTCAACGCCTCAAGCCCGTTCATGCCGGGCATTTTGATGTCCAAAAGAATCAAATGCGGCGTGATTTTTTCCAAGAGGCTGAGCATCCGCTCGGCGGATGATATGGTGATCACATTGAATTCGCTCTCCAGCGCATTCTCCGCCACCGCGAGATTTGTGTCGTTATCGTCCACAACAAAGATTGTTTTCTGCACAGACGCACATCCATCCCACTATGTATTCTATATCCCACTTGCTTTGGTCATTTTACTATAAAAACTCCCATTAATCGTACCATATGTTATCGGATAAGTCAAGGATAAGATGCGCGCGGGAGTGGCCAAGAGCGTTGATTACAAGAAATCGAAGACAGAGAAAGGTAACTCACGGGAGTTAGGGTTGCGGTGTTGCCTGAACTTCATCTTTGCTTTGCCGAATCGGTTGTACGCATCAACAAACACCTCAATCACTGCTCGCAGTGTCTCCAGTCTTCGCGGAAAACATCTGCTGCGACGTGCGAGCAAGGGAATATAATGCCGCAAGTCAGCATTGACCCCCTCGACTGTAAATGTATTGCTTTTGTCGCGCACATTTCTGATGTGACAACCCGGATAGACTACATCAATATAACCCAAATAACCGTCAGTACAATAATTTTCAGCATTCGGAGCGTTGTCAACAATACGTTGGATTCTCTCCGGCGATTTATCAAAGGCCACATCAAACCCCACGATTTGCCGAGGCTCACGACTAACCATGGTCATCAAATAGATGTTTTCTCTTGTTTTAGTATTCGGTTTACGTTCAATAAACCAATACAGCTCGTCGAGTTCCAAATGTCTCAGAGAGTTTTCCACATTTATTTCGTCGTTTTTTTTATCCAGTTGTAAACATTCGCTTTGCTCATACCCAATATTTTTCCCACCCCGCGTCCACTGGTTCCCGCATAGTAGATTTTTAGAGCCAATGCTTTGGTTTCTTCTCCGTAAGCATTACGTTTCGGCTCTAAAGTATACGAGATTTTGCAGTCTCGGCAGACGATGCGCTGCGTGCCTGATCGGTTGCTCCCGTTTCTCACTTGTCTCTCTTTCTGGCCGCATTTCGGGCATTTCTTGCTCTCGCTTATTTCTGCTTTCCTCATCTCTGCCATTTTATCATCCTAATCGCTATTTGTCCACTCCCA
>JGI24704J35079_10000923_pt1 | contig 12979 bp, 4 predicted proteins | sample TergutNt197P3_FD_35079 | JGI IMG/M metagenome (IMG submission 35079)
GCGTAATTACAGGCAATACCGCCGATATCGGCGGCGGTGTGTATGTAGACCATGGCAACGAGTTTATCCTCGGCGGCACGGCGGCAATTCGCGGCAACATGAACGACAATGTTTATCTTGCGAGCGGCCAGTACATCACGCCTGGCATAAGCGCCAATATACCCGCGCCGGGTATGGAAGTCTGGGTGACAAAACCCGGCGACAACGGCGTAATCGTCGCCGCAGGCGCGAGTCCGGGCGACGAGGCGTATTTCTTTGCGGATGAAAGAGGTAAAGATGTAGTGTATGACGACAGCCGGCTGCGCATAGATTTACCCACAACCCCGATACGGTATGGCGACGTGAACGACGACGGTATTGTCGATGAGTTAGACGTTGTATTAATGGAGAGACATTTAGCCCGCTGGCCCATATCAATCAATGAAGCTGCTGCTGATTTAAACGGCGACGGAGTTGTCGATGAGATGGATATTGTGGTGCTTGAGAGGCATTTAGCCCGTTGGCCCGGATATGAAACCCTGCCGATAAAGCCGTAGTCTGCGGCATCGGTTACGGCAATGGCTATGTCGTCTTCGTTCATGTTTGTCGCGTTGATTTCTGTTCCCCGACCAAGGTATCAGATGCTGCCGATAGTGTCTGAGATAAAGGTGAACAATAAAATACAGAAGTGATATATTTAAATAGACAATTCACAAATTACGTGAATAGTGGCAATTCGAGGTTGTTGCAAAACCTTAGGTTTTATTGGGAACGCAGACAAACTGCCCGTATTTTTAAAGGGTTTACGGGCTTGAAGTCCGCGCTCCCAAGGGAGATGAAATATCTTGGTTAATTATCTTGATAGGCAAATATGCGGAGATTGACGGCAGCATGGTTTTTTACTGGCATAATTCCATTTATACTTACCTCAATAAACATAGCGGCTTATGCTGCGCCGGCAAATCCCGAGCCGGCCGATTTCACGCAGCCTGACGGAACGGTCGTCCAGGTTAATGTCATAGGCGATGAGTTTCTCGGCTGGACCGAGGACGCGGATGCCGACCTGATAATTTTCGATATTGAACTAAACGGATATTGCTACGCCGTGTGGACTGACGACGGCCCTGTTTCCACGGGTGAGCTTGTCGGTTCGCCCGATGNAGGGATTTCGTCCGCTCCTGGCATGGGTATGAGCCGATCAAGGACGAGAGGCCGGGACATACCTGAAAGTCTGCGTGAAAGAGCCGACAGAGAGCGCGAAGAGGAAATGGCGATATTGATGTCGGCCGGGAATATGCCATTTGAAATGGATATGTTATCAGACGACGCTCCCAGGCGCGCTGATGTTTCAACTCTGAAACGTAATCTGCTGATAATTCACGCAACGTGGAGCGACAGAACGGGCATTAAAACTCCAAAATTAAACGGCAATCAAATATACGATCGCGTTTTCAATCCAAACAACAATTCCGTAAACAGATATTATAAAGAACTTATAGGCGCCGCGGAGGACGTTATACTGCCCGTCGCCGTGAACACCCCGTTAAACGGCATGCCGGGAATCATTGAAGTAACACTGCCAGGCAAACATACCGATCCCGGGAGTAATTCCACCTTGCGCAGAGAATTAATGACGAAGGTATTGACGGCCGCGTCCGCGCAGGGACGTATTAATTTTTCAGTTTTCGACGCGAATAAAGACGGGACTCTGCAAACCACTGAATTGTCCATCGGTGTCATTATTGACGGGTATGAAAGTTCAAGCAGCAGCGGAGCCGTACCAAGTTTTTGGGGATCGGCCGGGTCGACATACTCGCCCGACAGGTCTTCGACGAATAACGTCAAAATCGAAAGCGCTTTTGGCATGGGCGCGTTTCATGGAACAACCGGGGATACCGTCAAAGATATGCTGACAATCGGCATAATATGCCACGAATTAGGACATTCAGCTTATAAATTCATAGATACATATGACACACAGACAAACGTGAATGACGGCGAAACCCAGGGACAGGGGTACTGGTCGCTCATGGCTCAGGGGAGCTGGTCAAAAAAATCCACCAGCGAAGCAAGCGGGTCATCTCCAAGTTATGTCGATGCTTATAATCTGGTCACGTATGGATTTGTAACTCCTGAGGTAATATCCGGTTATGCGGGCAATATAACGCTAAATTCACATCTTGACATTTACAGGGTGAACACCGACGCAAGCTCCGACCAGTATTTTCTTTTGCAGCAAAGGAAATATGGTTCCGCGGACAACTACGACAGGGGCGCTTTTTATCGCGTTAATACTTCGTCCAATTCAGGCTCGGGCGGACTTCTGATTTACCATATCGATAAAAAAGTGACATCAGGCAACAGCAAAAATTCACATTACCTTGCGGCTATCGCTGAAGCGCACGGAGGGCAGCAGAACCTGCGGACGTTACGCGGTACAACGGGCTACAATTACGGCGATTTAAATGATTTGTGGGGCGGCTCCAAAAAACTGTTTTCTGACTCGTCAGACCCTTCCGCCAAACTGTACAGCGCGTATACAAGCAACACTGTTCCGCCTACAAGGAACACCGATTCAGGCATTGAAGCAGGGAACATAACCTGGAACGGCGGCGCGGGAAATACCACGCTATATGTGGCGCATGGAGGCATCCCCTATTGTTGTTCCGTGAATACTCTTTACAGTCTGCAATCCGCGATAAAAGAGTACGCCGTCGCCCAGGACGATATGGTTATAACCGTTACGGCCGGCTTTCCAATTACCTCCGGGTTATACATCCCCGAAAATGGAAAAGGTAAAACTCTGACTATAAAAAGCGCGAACGCGACAGTTCCTTTTACCCTGACACGCGGCTTTTCCGGCTATATGTTTACCGTAAGTGACGGCGCGAAACTGGTTTTTGAAAATATTATTGTCGACGGCAATAAGGGGGTGTATCAGGGCGATTCGTCCTCCATTGTATATGTCGCGGGCGGCGAGTTCGTGATGAAAACCGGCGCGGTTTTGAAGAATAACAGCGGGTACTCTGGCGGAGGCGTGTATGTATATGGCGGCGTGTTCGCCATGACCGGAGGCGAAATCAGCGGTAATACCGCCGTTATCGGCGGTGGCGTGAATGTAGAAGCCGCTTGCAACTGGTTTGGCATATGTGTCAGCGGCGAATTTTTTATGACCGGCGGAAAAATCAGCGGCAATGCAGCCTATGGCGACGTATTCGGCACGGGGGGCGGCGTGTTTGTTGCGAAAGCCGGCGTATTTGCCATGACCGGCGGTGAAATCAGCGGCAATACCGCAGTGACCGGCGGCGGCGTATTCATATCCGAAAGCAGCGANTTCACCCTCGGCGGCACAGCGGCAATTCGCGAAAACGTAAATGGCAATGTTTATCTTTACACCGGCGCATTTATTATGCTTGGTTCCGGAGCAGGCGGCAACGGCGTGGCCGCGCCTGCTAAGGGCATGGAAGTATGGGTGACAAAACCCGGCGGCGGCGTTATAGTCGAATCCGGCGCAGGTCCTGCCGTTGCAGCGTACTTCTTCGCCGACGCCGGAGGCGGGAAGGTAACAATCGACGACGGCGGCGTGTTGAGTATAGATGTAATTCTTTACGGCGACGTAAACGGCGACGGGGTTGTAGACGAGATGGACGTTACAGCGCTGGAGAGACATTTTGCCCGCTGGCCCGGCGCAATCAATGAATCTGCCGCTGATGTAAACGGCGACAGGGTTGTAGACGAGATGGACGTTGTAGTACTTGAGAGGCATTTTGCCCGCTGGCCAGGTTATGAAACCCTACCCATAAAGCCACCAGAGTAAGCGTTGCCGTGCATGGTTTAGCAAATCACAGGCGCGCATGAGAATTTATCCTGAATATCCGGGTTATGTAAAAACACAATATCGTTTTTTATTTGATTCCGTAGTATACTGTTACTACGCGAACCAGCCCGGACGTTTTATGGGTAAGTGGAATTATAAAGAAATATCCAAACCGGATGGTTATTGGCGTATATAAGTAAAAAAGGAGGAAAAGAAAATGAAACGCAATAAATTATCAATCATTCTATTTACATTGGCGCTTCTGGCCAATCTGGCGGCTGCTATGCCGCATGCAGCGTATGCAGCCGATGACGATTTCGTTCCTGTAGAGGACATAATAGGCGTCCCAACGACGGCGACGGCTCAACCAAATGGTAAAGACCAAAGAACACCGCTTGAACTTAAAGGTACGGTGGTTCCGGCCGACGCCACATACAAGACTATTACATGGAGCGTCAAAGACGCCGGCGCGACCGGCGCGACTATCACCGATGGCTTGCTTGACGCAACGAAGTCGGGCGATGTAATTGTAACGGCGTCTATTGCCGGCGCCAGGATATCCGCCGGTTTCGCGCACACAATGGAACTAAAAGCGGACGGAAGCCTGTGGGCCTGGGGAAACAATGAATATGGACAATTGGGTCTCGGCGATGAGTTTAAAGATGATTACAGCTCGACTCCATTGCGCGTGGGTACGGAGAATAACTGGGCTTCGGTAGTGGTCGGCAAATGGCACACCATTGCGCTAAAAACGGACGGCACGCTGTGGGCCTGGGGATATGCCGACGATGGACAACTGGGGTTGGGCGAGGAGTATGAATACCTGGTCGACGACTATGACTATAAATATGTCAATACCCCTGTTCAAGTCGGCGTGGACGTTGACTGGGCCGCGGTTTCGACGGGCCAGGCGCACACGGCGGCCATAAAAAAAGACGGCAGCCTGTGGACTTGGGGGGATAATGAGTATTGCCAGCTGGGCTTCGGCGGCAATTGTCTGCTTCTATCAGGCGATATAATTGAAAATAGATCTGAACCTGGCCGGGTAGGCACGGGTAATGACTGGGAAGCGATTTCAGCGGGAGACTCGCACAATGTAGCGCGTAAAACAAACGGCAGTCTCTGGGCCTGGGGATGGAATCCATATGGGCAGCTTGGCGTCGGCTCGAACGATTATCAAATCCCAACACCTGAACAAATTTTTACAGCGGGGGGTAATAATAACGACTGGGCTGAAGTATCCGCAAGTTACGGTCACACAATGGCGCTGAAAAAGGACGGCAGTCTCTGGGCCTGGGGATTGGCTGAATGGGGACAATTGGGTCTTGGCGATGGCTATAATTATCTGGTCACCAACGACGCTCAACAATATAAATATGTCAACGCCCCCGTCCGGATAGGCGAGGGTGACGATTGGACGGCGGCCGAGGCGGGCGGTACTCACACAATGGCGCTGAAAAATGACGGCAGCCTCTGGGTCTGGGGATGGGCTGACTATGGACAGTTGGGACTCGGCGAGGACTATGAATATCTGGTCACCAACGACGAGTACCAATATAAATATGTCGACATCCCTGTCCAGGTTGGCGAAGGTAAAGACTGGATGGTAATTTCGGCGAATATCAGCGATCACAACGTGGCTATGAAAAAAGACGGCAGTTTGTGGGCATGGGGAGACAATTGGACCGGTCAGCTAGGCTTCGATAATGATTTTAATTATAGCTACATACCTGTCCAGATTGCGTTTCCTGATGGTCAAACGGCGGCGTACACGCGGGATTTTACCATAAAGACAATTCTCTTTGGCGACATGAACAATGACGGGGTTGTCGACGAGATGGACGTTGTCGCGCTGGAGAGGTATTTAGCCCGCTGGCCCGTCTCAATCAATGAATCTGCCGCCGATTTAAACAGTGACGGACTCATCGATGAAATGGACATAGTAGTATTGGAGAGATATCTTGCCCGCTGGCCCGGGTATGAAACCCTGCCCCTCAACCCCCAACAGTAGACGGGCATTTGTATTATTAACTAAACGTACCCGGAAACGCGGGCATACTGCTTGTATGCGAGCAGTGTGCCCGCGTTTCCGGGTATCCCCTTGACACTATGATACTTACGCCAGAATTTGAACCGATTTTATTTGGAACTTCGGTTTAGAGCGCGCGGATGTCGCGCCTGTACAATTTAATAAATGCGGGCAAAAAGCCTATTCCAGGTATATTCTGCAAGGCATGTAATTTCGGGGAAAAGTATGGAAAAGAAATATAACAAAATAACTGAACGGATAATATTTACGGCTGCGTTTATCATGGCGCTCGCGTTATTGCTTGCTCCGATAACGGTACAGGCGCAGACGGTTATGGTTGTGAGCAATGGCAATGAGTTCAGGGATGCGTTATATAGCGGAGTTGCCGGCAGAACCATTATCTTGCTGAATGATATAAACCTGGGCGCATGGGTGCCTAGTTACAGGACTAATGCCAGTGTGGGTAATTTTATATTGAATGGAAACGGTTTTGCCCTCACATTTTCGGTTTCTTTAAAAGATAGTTCTCAATATCCGTATGAGAGTTCGCAATATGCCGGATTAATAGGGCGGGTAGACAATGGAAATATCATAATAAGAAATTTAGAGATAAGGAACAGCAGTATTAGCGTACTATCATCTTCCAATATTGGACAACTGTACGCGGGGGGATTGATAGGCCTTGTAAACGGCGGCAGAATTGAGGTGGAAAACACTTCAGTCAAGGGAGGACTTATTCGTGCCGAACGGGATAAACAATCGTCGGCGGTTAATGCTTACGCAGGCGGTTTTTTCGGTGCGATTCAAAACGCTGACGTTGCTATCACTGAAAGTTCTGTCGACACAACCATCGAAGCGATAGCTCTTGCCAAAGGTAATATTTTACCACCATCCGGAAATAATCCCAGGTCATACGCGGGTGGCTTTGTTGGCATGCGTTCTGGCGGCACTTTGACGATTACAGGCAGTCATGCCGCAGGAAGCGTTCTTTCATACGCCCATACTGCAAATATCTGGGATAATGCTTCGCGTTTCGCCGGCGATTTGGTGGGAGATGGTAGCGCGACAGTAATTAACAGCACCGCTTCAAATACCCTGCAATTTGAAGGAAATGGCAGTTCTAAAAAAAGCATTTTAGCTACAGCGGCACAGTCGGTTGTAACTTTACAATACGTTTTCCCTAATCTTCCCAAACTGAATTCAGAGCCGATACTTGGCGACAGGCTACCATATCGTGACGGCACTGCGCTTGTATCCGTGCGCGAACCGATGTTTGGAACGTCGCAAACATCAAGCGATACAGTTTCCATATACGGGAAGAACGCGAGGCTTGCTACGGCAATGAGCGCGGCAAACGGGTATCAATTGGAAACACAAAACATAATTCCAAAGTTATCGGGGTCTGTAAATTTGGAAGGACAATCCGTTACTCTTGAGATTGTATCAATTCACCACGCGTATGAGGCTGATTTTACCGGCGATGGGAAAAAGAACCAACTGGCTGTAATTGCCGCGGCAAGGGCGAGTATTTATGGTTTTACTATTCCGAACATTTCATTTTTGGTGCTTTGCGTAGGAGACGCCGAGTTTGCGGAATCAGGGCAGCCCTTCACCCTTATTGATGTTATTGTTTCATCTGCGAGTTTACTGGGTATTGGCGGCTATGATTCGGCAAGCAGCAACGCCAACAAATCGGCATTGATCACCGCAGACGTTAACGGTGACGGCATAGACGAAATTATTGTTGCCCTTCCAAATAAAAACCAGCTGGATGTCTGGTCGATGAACAAAGACGACAACAATTGGTCAAGGAATATCCTGCCCATTGAGGGTATTCAAATAAATGCAAACAATGGATATACAATTTCAATTGCCGCCGGCGATGTAGACCGCGACGGTTGTGAAGATATTGTATACGCTTTATCCTATCATGACTTTCACTTGGATTTTGACTGGGGTAGTAGTTCCTGGGGTAGCGAAGATTTTCAGTACACGGCATACATAGTATATGGTGGTGAAACACTTTCCGATCTCGAAACACAACCCATACCCTTATTGGACGCAAACGAAACACTAACGAGGCAAAACAATCCCGGCGGCATAGGTGTCACCATAGCCGATATGGACGGTGATGGTAACAAACAAATATTAGTGGCATACAGGTATGACGTCCGTCTGGAAAAAAAGCTAAACCCTTTTTTAAAAAAAGCTTGGGTAGAGATATATTGTGATAATTATTCGGTTTATCGGTTTGATTTTGATTACAGAAACAGGTCATTTACAAAAGATTTTGTTTTTAATAGGAAGATAACCCCAAACCTGGTTAATAAAGCAACATCCGGTCTATTTAGTGGCCACACTATTAGTGACGTCAAGGTTCATGCCTCGGCGTTGCAAATCGCCAAGCTGGATTATGATTACGGCGTAGGAAAAGGCGTTCTGCCTTCCGGTTCAATAGTGGTTAACGGCGTGGTTTTCTCATACGCCAGGCGAGCTGATGGAGAATACGACATTAATTATGAAGCTAATCTAGGCACCGCCGGAGGAATCGATGGTTCGATAGACAGAAATGTTAAGTTTATCAGCCTGCGCCGGGCGATTGTTTCGGGCGACAGCGACGGTTTTTTGATGCATTATCTTAACGGTGGCGTCAGTACTGTTGCGTACTATGACTACCGCAGTAAAACAACAAACAGCAAAACCGGCGGATATAATGAGATGTTTACTGAAAGTAAGTCGGGGTGGTTTTACACCGCGCTGCCAGATATCGATAACGATTCGGTATATCTGGTATACACGCAAGAGCCGCCAATTTTAGTGTGGTCTGATCCGGTAATTCAGGCGGTTCTGGTACACCCGCCATTTTTTAAGGCTCTGCCGCATCCGCCTGAAGGGATAAACTTCAATCCTAAAACTGGCTGGAGTGCAACCAAAGCAAATGGCACAGGAAAACCTACTTTATCAAAAACCATTAACTCAGGAACGTATATAAATTTTGAGTTGGGAATTTTATCCGCTCAGTTTGAGTATGCGCTTGAGGAAACCATCTCAAAGACGGTTGATTATGAGGAAGTGAGAACCATTACCCATTCGCGTGGGGCTAACGCAGAAAACGGACAGGATGCTGTCGTTTTGTCCACGCTCGCCTCGGACGTTTATCGTTATAAAAGGATTTTTCCAATGATAAAGGGTGGCAATGTCGTATTTGACGAAAACGGCGATATTGTCACAGAAGAGGAATATATAAACGTTACTGTTCCACGCAACGCAATGCATGAACGCCCCGTAACCTTTGAGCAATACAATGAAATACGCGAAAATGTCCTTAAGCACGGTCATGTGCTGCCTGACCTGAGCGAAATATTTACTCACAAGATCGGTTTCCCTGAAACATATCAGGATCCCCTTCGTAATATGGCGACAAGCCGCAACCTTATCAGCGACAGCGTTGTGTTTAGCGACCATTCTTACGGATTTCCATTAAATTATCTACCTGGTAGGCTTGGCATAGACATAACAGAAAATACAGTAACTAAAACACTTACCGTCAGAGAGAGAACACACAAAATGGGCGGGGGTACCAGCTTAGATATATCAGCGGGTATGGGCGCAGGATTATCTGTATTTAGATTGAAGTTTACAGTAGGGGGCATATGGGGCGGCGCGGATTCAAAAAATGGTGATATTGTTACTGATGCCGAGGGCGATACTTACGAGGGTGTTGTATATGGCCAGGGGGACACCGGGGCCGATTTCACCTGGCGTTTGCTTCGCTACTTATACACAAACAATCCCGATGAAGATAAAAATATAAATACCATGCAGTTTCCTGTTATTACCTACGAGGTAGCTCCGGGCACCATAAGATATCCTGTGGGAGTAATTCCCCAAAGTGTAACTGTTACGCCTGATTACCAACAAATACCAATGGTCAGCGGATACGGTGTAGAAGACCGAATACAAATAAGAATAACCTCGCCTGAAGTTTCGAGGGCTGCCCGTACCGTGCTGGTTGGCGCTCCCAATGGAATGTGGTTGTCTCCGTCGTCATCCATAAGCAGCGACGATGTTAATCGGTACATATATATCGACGGCCAAATCGAACATGGGATATACCCCCTTCGAATGGAAGTGGGCGGAGTAGAGTCCAATTATTTTATTATCGATGTCACAGAGCGAGCAAGAAGACATGATTTGGCTTGGGATCCTGATGCCATTGATTTCCCTAACGTCAAGCTGTTACAAGGCGCATACGAACCGCCGTCGGCGCGGCAAATTACAGTGACTAGCGTTCATCCAAACCAATGGTTGCGTAACCTGGAGTCGGGAATTTCCGGTGTATCAAACTCAGCGTTTGAAATCACCGAACAGCTTTCCTCAACCGAGCTTGCGCCGGGCGCGTCGGCTGAAATCAGTGTTCGCCCGAAGGCAGGTTTGCAACCGGGAACTTATAACGCCACTCTAAACGTTACCGACGGGGAGTCGTTCGCATTCGTTAATCTCTACTTTACAGTAGAACCGCCGGACGCTACCGCTTTCGCGGACATGCGAACAGCCATTGCCAATTTTAACAACGGCGGCGGCAACACAACCATCGTCGTCGGCGCGGATTTTGAGATTGAAAACGGCCTGGCTGTATCCGGCTTGAATGGCACTCTCACAATAAAAAGCGCGGATCCGGAAAATCCCGTCACCCTTACGCGCGGCGCCGGCGGAGACCTGTTTGCGGCAGGGGACCTGTTTACCGTATATGACGGCGCCAGGCTGATTTTGGAAAATATTATTATAGACGGCAATAAGTACGCTTATTGGGATATTCCGTGGAGCATGCCACGGCTTGTATATGTCGACGGCGGCGAGTTCATCATGAGAGACGGCGCGGTGCTTAAAAATAACTGGTCTGATGCTGTGGAGGTCAATGAAGGTACATTTATCATGGACGGCGGGGAAATCAGCGGCAATTGCGGCGGCGTGTCTGTAAATGGCGACTACGGCATATTTACCATGTATCGAGGCGCAATCAGCAACAATTGCGGCGGCGTGTATGTCTGGGGTGAAAACGGCGTATTCACCATGTATGGCGGCGAAATCAGCCACAATTCCGGCAGCGGCGTGTCTGTAAGCGGTGAAAAAGGCGTATTTGACATGCACGGCGGTGAAATCAGCCACAATACTGCATATTACAGCGGCGGCGTATATATATCAGGCGGTGAGTTCATTATGCGCGGCGGTGAAATCAGCTGCAATATCGCTGAATGGGGATCCGGCGGCGGCATATTTATCGACTATGTTTTCGACGGTTTCGGCAGCGGCGACTATGTTTATGGCGGTAAAGTCACAATGCTTGGCGGTAAAATAATCAACAATAGCGCTATCGCTGGGTGGGACGGGGGCTACGGCTACGGCGGCGGCGTGTATGTACTCGATAAATTCACCATGCTTGGCGGGGAAATCAGCGGCAATACCGCCGATTATGGCGGCGGCGTTTACGCCGACGGCGATATCGCAAAGATTACACTCGGCGGCACAGCGGTTATCAGCGACAACGTGTTCGGAAATGTTTATCTTCGGGACGGCATATACATCTCGCTCGGGACAGGCGAAGACGCGCCCGCTCCGGGTATGAGAGTCGGCGTTCAAACCGAAACGGAAGACCGTGTTATCGTCCAATCCGGAGCGAACCCGGGCGACGAGGAATACTTCTTTTCCGACGAATTCGATATTAAAGATGCGAAAGTAGAGTACGAAGACGGCCAACTGCTCATCGCTTTCATAGATTATTATTCTTTCGAACTTGAAGGTATTGAGATAACCACTCCGCCGGTAAAGACGGTCTACGCCGCGCGCGAAACGCTTGACCTTACCGGCATGGTTGTAACCGCGACATACACTGGCGGATTTACGGATGTGTTGATGNTTTATGAAACAATTCCTGCGGACGGCTATATTCTCAACATGATCGGNCAATTTACCGTAACGGTCAGATATGGAGATAAAANCGCCGGCTTTACCATTACGGTAAAAGGCAACCAGGGCGGGGTAGGCGGCGGATATGCCTACGAAGCGGGCGGCGTTCAATATTCGTTNTTTGAAGACGTGCTGGCGAATATACCTGATTTTACGCCTTTCGAAATCAAACTTTTGGATAATGTCGATTCGCCATTGACAATTGAGGGGAAAATAATCGTTCTCGATTTAAACGGCTATGACCTGACCGGAGGGATATTTGCGGCTTCCGGCAGTATTGTTACACTGACCGGCGATGTTTCCGGCGAAGTTGCGGCTCAGGGAGACGGAACCATTATGACCGTCGAAGGCGATGTCCACAACGGAGCGTATGCCTGGGATTACGGCGCCATAAACATATCCGGCGATATTCACGACGGTTACGCCTATGCCTGGGATTATGGAACCGTGACTATTGGCGGCGATGTTTACGACGGCTATGTTTATGCCTGGGATAACGGGGCTGTGGTAATTAACGGCGATGTATACGGCAAGACCTGGGATCCGATTGTCGGCGAGCCGGCTTCATCCGGCAGCGAAGAAGTATACGGCAATGTTATGGTTTACGCTGGCGGAACAGTGACGATCAATGGCGAGTTGAAAGTCGAAGACGATAATTATTACGTCATGATTGATGGACAATGGCTTGCCAAACAGGAAGGCTCTTCCTCAACCGTTAAGCCTGGTTATTTCGAATATACAATTGATGGAACGTCATCCACCGTCTGGGTGAAGCATGCCGCCTCAATTCTTTACGGCGACGTGAACGGCGACGGGAAAGTCGACGAGATGGACGTTGTAGCGCTGGAGAGGTATTTAGCCCACTGGCCCGTCTCAATCAATGAATCTGCCGCCGATTTAAACAGTGACGGACTCGTCGATGAAATGGACATAGTAGTATTGGAGAGATATCTTGCCCGCTGGCCCGGGTATGAAAAACTGCCCATCAAACCGTAACAGCAGGCGGGATTTGCCGACATTTTATTGTTGTAATACGCCTGTAACTTGAATATAAAGTGGGCACGGGTGATTGATGCGGGCTTTGCCCGCATCTGGAGTTTGTACATTTTAGACGGCCTGAAAGGCCGTAGCATATCAGCCCAGGGCAAAGGCGAAGCCGTCGCCCTGGGTACTGGAATAAAATAAAT
>JGI24704J35079_10000924_pt1 | contig 12973 bp, 10 predicted proteins | sample TergutNt197P3_FD_35079 | JGI IMG/M metagenome (IMG submission 35079)
AGGATTTGGTAATCGGTGTTGTTGTCCTCGCCGCCGAGATAGGTTTCCAGCGTCCGGCGCGCCGCCCGCTGCTTGGAGATGCCGGCCAGGGGCGATCCTGTAAAGTGGTTGACGGCGTCCCCGGAGTTGGGGTCGTTCAAAACGCCCAGTAAGTCGACCGAAACCTGACCGTTCAGAAGCTCCGCGCTGAAAGCGCGGTTGCTGATCTCAATATCCCAAGCCATATCCCAAGAGGGGACGACATAGCGCGGCTGTACTGACGCGCCTGTGTTGACATATTTATCGGCAACGATCAAAAAGGAGGATTTCGCCCCGATGCTCTTCCCGGTCAGCGGCAGCGTGTTCCAGTCTCCCAGCCCGTTGGCAACCCGGACAGACCAATTGTTGAGGTCAACGGGGTTCTCAGTGGGGTTGAACAGCTCAATGAAACTGTGCGAGACGGCCCCGTCCATCGGCGTCCCCGCGCCGTAGACCTGATGGATGATAACCCCCCCTCCGGCCGGAGCCGAAGCCAGCGCATCGCCGCCTGTGCTTGTTGTGGGAAGCAGGGTCAAGATAAGTACCAGCATGAGCGCGAGGGCTATTTTTCGTTTCATAATACTGTTCCTCCTAAGCATTAAGCCACTTTATCATTATATCACAAACAAGTATGACAGCACAAGACATCATGTGTTATACTAAATTTATGAAAAACAAGTTGGAGCGGATTGAACCCCTAAACAAAACCGTCCTTCGGATCACCGCGCCGAGCTGGGCGGAGCTGCTGCTGGGGCAGCTCACCTCAATGGCCGACCTGATGATGGTCGGCTCCCTCGGGGCGTGGGCGATCGCGGGGGTAGGGCTTTCGGTGCAGCCGAAATTCCTGCTGATGGCGGTCTTCATCGCGCTGAACGCGGGGACGACGGCTCTGGTCAGCCGCTTTAAGGGGATGGGCGACCGCGATTCGGCAAGGCTGGTCTTGCGGCAGGCCATCCTGCTCAACTTGGCGGCCGGCGTCCTCTTTGCCGTCGTGGGGTATGTCCTCTCGCCAACATTGATCGGCTTTATGGGGCCGGAGGACGACGCGGCCTATCAAGCCGGGGTGACCTACCTTCAAATCCAAATGCTGGGCTTNCCTCTGCTGGCCGTCACCGGGGCGGTCACCGCCGCCCTGCGCGGCGCGGGCAACACAAGGGCGGCGATGGTTTACAACCTTCTGGCAAACGGCNTCAACCTGATCGGAAATTTTCTGCTCATCGAAGGGCGTTTCGGGTTTCCGCGCATGGGGATCGCCGGGGCGTCCCTTTCCACCNTCCTCGGGCAGACGGCGGCACTGATCGTGGCTTTTGTCATCCTCCTTCGCAAGAAAAACTATGTGTATTTCAAAAGCGGGGACAACTGGAAACCCGACCACGACATCATCGTAAGGATGACGCGGGTAGGGTTTCCGGCTATGCTGGAGCAATTCATCATCCGGGCNGGNTTTATCATGTATTTCAAAGTGGTGGCGTCGCTGGGCACCGTCGCGCTGGCGACGCATCATATCTGNATGAGCGTTTTCGCCCTCTCCTTCGTCAACGGCGAGGCGTTCGGCATCGCGGCGGCGTCGCTGATGGGGCAGAGCCTGGGCGCGGGAAAGCCGGATCGCGCGATGGAGTACGCCCGGCGAGCCCGGCGGATGGGAATGATGGTCTCTCTCTTCATCGGGGTGGCCTTCTTCTTCTGCGGGAAATACATCATTTGGCTGTACAACCGAGACCCGGAGATCATACGGATGGGAACCGATATTTTCCGGCTGATGGCGGTCATTATGCCCTTTCAAGGCTCGTCGGTCATCATATCGGGGGCTTTGCGGGGCGCGGGGGACACCCGGGCAACCTCGATGATCATGCTGGTCAGTGTCCTGATCGTCCGCCCGCTGGCGGCCTATATCTTAGTCTTCGCTGTCCCGTGGGGGCTGATGGGAGCTTGGGCGGCCATCCTGACCGATCAGCTCCTCCGCAGCGGTTTGACCCTATGGCGGCTCAAAAGCGGGAAATGGAAAGAAATTCGGGTGTGACGGGGTATTAAAAAAGGATTTTCACCCTGCTGTTATCTGCGTATCTGCCGATCAATTCATCAAAATAGCGTTCGTCGTTTTCATGGAGTACGGCGTGATATAGCTCCGCGTACCCAGGGTATTGCCGCTTGATAAACTCTTCCATATTTTTCACATGGATCGGCGACTGTATCCTGAGTTTATCCAAATAGACGGGAATGTTTTCATTCAATGCCTCAATTATCGCGCCGACATCCATAACATACGGCAAAACGGGCGTTATGAACGCCCAAACGGCAACGCCGCTGTCGCTTAATCTGTTCGCGGTCAGTATATTGCTGTTAAGAACCCCTTTCCCGATTTGACCGACATTGGCCAGCCCCATCAAAACGGTCAGTTCCGCGCTGTAATCTGTAAAAATATCCAAATCCCTGAAAATCAAATCATTGTCCGATTTGGTCACGATCATGGTGTTGATCTTTAATTCGTTGAGAATAGACAGACATTTTCTCGTTAAGCCGTACCGTTCCTCAATCTGCATATAAGGGTCGCATCTGCTTCCCAGATAAATCGTTTCCGATTTATCCCAGTGTTCGAGTCTTTCTTTCAATAAATCGGCAATATTCATATGGACATAGATGCTTTTATTCCACTGTTTATCATCGAGTTGAAAACAATACGGGCAACGGATTTGACAGCCGTTATATGGGTCGATCATCGGGGTTGCTCCTCCGTCAGGTTGCCCTTCAACCGTGATCGGGTCGGATACCGTTATCTCTTTTATCATTTCCTCCCTCACTGCCGCACAAACCAATCCCACAGTTTCAGCATGGTAATGATGCTCTCCTCGCGGGTAAAGGAGCCGAGCGGGTCAAAAAGGTTACCCGGTTTGCCGCTCATGATGCCGCCGCCGCGCATCTGCCGGATGGATTGCTCCGCGTAAGTCAGACGCATGTCGGCAAAGTCTGCCTCCCCTTCAGGGAGGGGTTTATATAAGCCGAAATCAGCGACCCGCGCAAGGATAACGGCTGCTTCCTGTCGCTGGATGCCGCGCCCGGGGGAGAAGAGCAGCCCGCCCGCGTTGTTGCTGCCCGTCCCCGCAACGATGCCCAGCCCGCCGATCTTTCGGATGTTGACGTCGCCCCTGTCGTCGTCGAAGATTTTACGTTCGGTGATGGGATTTCCGGTCAGTGTTTCAATCAGTTCAACCGCTAGAGCGCAGAACTCGGCGCGGGTGATGACGTCGGTGTAATTGTTTTGCAGCTCTTCGGGCACCAATCCCCGCTCAATGGCGGTTTGAACGCCTTCGCGCGCCCATTCGCTGACTGGATGGGTTTTCATCACGCCGCTTTTTTCAGGCAGTGACCCGATGACCGAGTTGAAATACTCGGCGATGGACGCCTCGTAAACCTGCGCCAATGAATCCAAAAACTCATCGTCGGAGAGCTTGGCGCGGTCGCCAGCGTTGGTGTGGAATCCGTTCTCCACCAGCACGGCCGGGACGTTATGCTCCCGGATGATCATATACACCTGCTCGCTGACCTTCCGTTTCACGATGCCGAGGTCGTCTATGTTGTCCAGCAATAGATGGGCGAAGGCGCGGCTGCTCTCTTCGTTGGAATAGCTGGTGTAGTAGTTGGCGTTCTTCGCGCCGCTGTTGGATATATAGAAGGCATCCGCGCCGTTCAGCGACGTGTTGATGGGTTTGGCCGTGGCGTTGGAGTGCAGGGAGATCACCAAAAACCGTTTTTGGACTTCCGGGTGGTCTTCCGCTTCAAACACCTTCTGCCAGTCCGGGTGTATTTTCCGCTTATAGGTGTAGTCAAACGGCGCGTTTAAGTATATAGGCGCGTATGTCTCGGGGTCGTCGATGATGTTTTGAACGATGGCCAGCAGCCTGTCAAGCTCCAGTAAATCCGCTTGCAGAACGTCCGCCTCGCGTTGGGTGCCGCCGACAGCAACGCCTGTTGTTTTGACGCTTTGACCGTTTCCAACGCCAGCTTGTTGATCAAGCCCCCGCGGACGTGGAGAGGGGTGTTATAGTCGGTTTCCCGCGTGAGGACAACGGTCGCGCCCCGGGCTTCCAACAGCGGCTTGATCTTTTTGGCCAGTTTGAGCATGGCCACATGCTCGACATAACCCGCGTATCCGGGGGAGTCGCCCTCCCCATGCCCGGCGTCCAGTATGACGACGCGGCCGTGCAAATCCTGCTCAACCGCCGCCTCGGCCGGATGCAAAGGGCTTGACGACATCATAATACAAACAGTAAGAACAACTGTGATGAATCTTTTGAGGTTGATTCTATGATCCCTCATCATGATCCCACAACTCACTTTCCGGTAATTGATACGGTTCGCTTAGTTCTTCCACGCCGCGCAGCGCGCGGTTGATGGCGCGGGTGCGTGTTCCCACCAGCCGTTCGATGGTGTTGTCCACCGTTTGCAGCTGTTTGTGGGCCTGGCTGAGCAGGGTTTCAAACTCACCAAATTGCCGCTTGACGGCCCGGAGGGTATCCCAAACCTCCTGCGAACGCTGCTCAATGGCCAGCGTCTTGAAGCCCATTTGCAGCGAACTGAGGAAGGCCGACAGCGTTGTTGCCCCCACCGCCGTGACCTTGTATTTGTCGCGCAGTTCTTCAAAGAGGGCGGCGTTCTGCACCACTTCGGCGTACAATCCTTCGGTCGGCAAAAACATCAGGGCGAAATCGGTTGTCTTGGGCGGGGCGATGTATTTCTCGCTGATGTCTTTGGCGAAAACCCGTATCTTCTGCGTCAGGGATTTCCGCGCTTCGTCGATGGCCGCCTTGTCCTCGGCGTCCAAAAGGCGGTTGTAGTCCTCAATCGGAAATTTTGAGTCAATAGGCAGAAGGAGAGGGGTATCGCCGTTTCCGGGCAGTTTGATCACAAATTCTACCCGTTTGCCGTTGGCGATCTCGGCGTTGACGTCGTATTGTCCCGGTGCTAAGATGTCGCTCAAAAGACGCTCCAGCCGCACTTCGCCGTATGTCCCGCGTTCCTTGACGTTGATCAGCGCGTTTTTCAGGCTCTTGGCGTCGGCGGCCAGCGTTTTCATCTCGCCCAGCCCCTGCTGCACGCTGTCGAGCTGCTTGCTGACCAGCTCGAATGATTGGGTCAGACGTGTTTCCAGCGTTTTTTGCAATTTTTCGTCCACCACGCCCTGAATCTGCTCCAAACGCTTCTCATTGCTCTCTTGGAGTAATTTCATCTTAGTCTCGAGGGTGGCGTTGAGTTTCTCGCTGAATGAAGCAAGCTGTCTGTCTGTCTCTTCGCGGTTGGCTGTCAGAGTCTTTCGGACGCTCTCCTGAATGAGGTCGAATCGTTGGAACTGCTCGGTCGCGCCTTCGCTGATCTGCCGCCGTACGGCGTCGCGCAGCTCATCTAGGCCGGATGTCTTTCTCCCGGTGAGAAGCACAACCAACACAACCAGCAGCAGTACAACAAGTACCCCGCTCAAAATGATCTGTGCGTCCAAACTGAGCACCCTCCCTTACTGATGGAACCAAAGCCAGCATTTGAGCATTGTCGTGATGCTCTCCTCGCGGGTGAACGGGCCGAGCGGGTCGAAGAGGTTGCCCGGTTTGCCGCTCATGATGTTGCCGCCGCGCATCTGCCGGATGAATTGCCCGGCGTAGGTGAGGTGCATGTCCAAATAATCAACATCCTCTTCAGGCAGGGGTTTTTGCAATCCTTTGTCGGCAACCTTGGCTAGGATAATGGCCGCCTCCTGACGCTGGATGACGCGTCCGGGGGAGAAGAGAGGCTCCCCGGCTTGGTTCACGCCTGTGCCGGAGACAATGCCCAACCCGCCGATCTTGCGGATATTGACGTCGCCCCCGTCGTCGGCGAAGGTTTTGCGCGCCATGATGGGTCTGCCGTTCAGCGTTTCGATCAATTCCACAGCCAAAGCGCAAAATTCGGCGCGGGTGCTTGATGTGCTATACTCACCCTGAAGATGCGCCGGGATGATGCCGTGACGGTAGGCGACCAAAATGTTGTCCGCAGCCCAATCGCTCGCGGAGGATATATTGGGGGGCAGGAAGGGGAGAATGGGTTGCTTGTAATCGGAAACCTCCGCTTTGACGAGATAGGGGACGCCCATGGCCTCAAGCAGTTTGGCGGTGTTTATGATCATTTCATCCGTTTCCTTGATCAAAATTGGAATGTCTTTGTTCAAAGCGGCTTGAAGCACGCCGAGGTCGTCGCTGGAGGNATAGGAGACGCCCAGTACGGTATATGGATCTTCCGGCATTTGAAACTCGGGAACGGCGGCGATGTTCGCCCCCGGAACAGCCAAAACGACGACGCGCTCGTTATGCCCGCCGCCCTTGCGGATGACATCCAAAGCGTCAAGGTTCAAGCGGTTGACGGCCGCGCACAGCCGCAGGTCGAGCTTGCCCCCGGCGTCCCATATCCCGCCCCCGCGGACAATGCGGTGCGGCGCGTCCATCACTTCAAACACCAGTTTTTCGGGATAACCGGCGAACCGTTCGGCGATCTGCTCCCACATAAAGGTCAGCTGCCGCTTGGCTTCGCTGTAGTTGTCATTGTCGATCAGGCGGTATAAACCCTCTTCCTGCCCGGTGGCGAGGATGACGGTCAGCCCCGCGTCCAACGCCCACTGGACGCAGATTTCCACTTTATCCAGCCACGCCGCACTGATGTTGTACTCTTTATCCATATGCTCTTCCCATGTGATGGGGATACGCACGCAGGAAACCCCGTCCCGGGCGACGGTCTTGAAAAGCCACGGTTCAAAGTTCTCCGGCAATTCCGGGATGCTGACGCCGGAAATCATCCCTTTGAAAGGCTCCTCCGCCGCCGTGACGGCCGGGGTTAAAAGCATTGCCAGCACAAGGGTCAAGGATAGAACGCGCCTCTTCATACCGCGCCGCCCCCTTTGTCGGATAATGTTCATTATACAGGTTTTATGTAAACCTTTCAAGTCCTATTGCGCTTTTTGCTGTTTTTTGCTATCATACCCCCATGAGATTGCGTAAACGTAAAAATCTAGCCGCCCGTATGGAACAGGCAGGAGACTATTTAATATCCCCCGTCTTGCAACCGCAGTTGCCATTGAGTGCAGCGTCACGCTGCTTGCTGGAATTGGGCTGCGGGATGGGGCGTTTCGCGTGCGAGACGGCGGCGGTCAATCCCGAAGCCTTTGTGATCGGCGTCGAGCGTGTCGCCGACGCCATCATCATCGGCATGGAGCGAGCCAAACAAGAAAACCTATCAAATGTTAGGTTCCTCCTCGGCGACGCGGAGGAACTGCCGCGATTTTTCGCGCCGGGCAGCATCGACGAGCTTTATATCCATTTCTGCGACCCGTGGCCGCATCGGAAACAGGCCTCCCGCCGCTTGGTGGCGCGTAATTTTCTGCAAATCTACCGCCCATTGTTAAACGGTACGCTTTATTTTAGAACCGACAACGCCCCGCTGTTCGCCTTCGCGCAAAAGGAACTGCTGACCGAGGGTTGGACGATCACCCAAAGCAATGCCGACAGCCCCCCGGCTGCCGGCATGACCGATTATGAAATCAAGTTCAGAGCCAAAAACATCCCTATTTGTTCGCTGTCTGCAACTCCGTTTTCTTAGACGTTTGACGCTGCGCCATAACCAAATCGCAGTAAATCCCCTTTTGCAGCAGCAGTTCCCGGTGCGTCCCCGTTTCGGCGACTTTGCCTTTGTCCAGTACGATCAGGCGGTCGGCGGCGCGGAGGGTGGAGAGGCGGTGGGCGATGGCGATGGTGGTGCGCCCCTTGATCAGTTTGTGGAGGCTGTCCTGAATGGCGGCCTCCGTTTCCACGTCGAGGGAGCTGGTGGCCTCGTCCAGCAGAAGCAGGGGCGGGTCTTTGATGACGGCGCGGGCGATGGCCAGACGCTGGCGTTCGCCGCCCGAGATGGTGTGGCCGTTCTCGCCGATGACGGTGTTGTATCCGTCCGGCATTTTGATGATGAAATCGTGCGCCCCCCCGGCTTTGCAGGCGGCGATGATCTCCTCCGGCTTGGCGTCCGGCTTGGCGTAGGCGATGTTGTCATAGACCGTCCCTGCAAAGAGGAAGGTGTCCTGGAAGACGACGCCGATGTTCTCGTGCAGGTGGGCGGGATCCATATCGCGCAGGTCGGTTCCGCTGATGCTCACGCCGCCCGCGTTGGGGTCATACAGCCGCATGATCAGGTTGATCAGCGTCGTTTTGCCGACGCCGGATTTCCCGACGATGCCGATCATCTCGCCCGGTTTGATGTCAAGGTTGATGTCTTTCAGCACCGGCTCGTAGGATTTGTAGCCAAACGACACGCCGTCGAATTTCAAACCGCCCGTCAGCGGTGTTTCCAACGCGTCCTCCTTGCCCGTGATGTCGGGGTCTTCGTCTAAAATCTCAAAGACCTTGACCATCGACGTCATGGCGTCGGCCAGCCAGCGCGGGAAGGAAACCAGCCAGCGCAGCGGCGCGTAAACGTAGGCGATATACATGGTGAACTGCACCAAAACGCCGAGGCTGAGGCCGCCTTCGAGGATGGANCTGCCGCCGAAATAGAGGACGAGAAACTCGCCGATGCCGGTGAAGAAAACCATCCCCGGGAAGAGCANCGCCCAAAGTTTTTCGTTGGAGGAGGAGACTTGCGCCAGCTTGCGGGTCTGCCCGGAGAATTTTTCGATCTCCCGGTCTTCGTTGCCGAAAGATTTCACCGTGCGGATGCCTTTGATAATGTCGTGCAGGATGGAGTTGCACTTGGAGCTCTGCCGCCACTGCCGCTCGTAACGGATGTGGATAAAGTCCCAAAACCGCGTCAGCACAATGCAAACCAGCGGCAGGGGGATGAAGACCAGCAGCGTCAGCCACGGGTTGGTAAAGAGCAGGATGACCAAAACAATGACGAACATAACGGCCTGCTCAACGCCCCAACGCCCGATGTCGGTGATGAAATCCTTGATGGTATACGTGTCTTCCATCACCCGGCGGATCAAATCACCCGGGGTGCGTTTGGCCAGTGAAGACATCGACAACCGCTGCAATTTCGCGTACGCCTGCGTCCGCAAACTGGTCGCGTAGCCCAAACTGGCGCGGTTATAGGCGCGCGAGCTGATGATGAAGATGGTCTCGCCCAGCACCCGTGCCAAGAGCATGGCTCCCGCGATGAACAGGATGTGCGCAATCGGCCCTTCCATCGGCCCTAAATAATCGTCGATCAGCCAGCGGTTGAAGATGGGGATGAGCAGATAGAGGATGGACGCAACGGCCATAAAGGCCTCGGCCGTGACGATCCTGCGCACAAAGGGCTTTAGCAGCTGCAACGCCCGTTTGAGAACGCCCGCCCTGCTGTAGCAGAACAGGCAGACCTTCAGTCCCTCGATCAGGGTGCGTCCGCATTTTTCGCAAACCCGTTTCTCTTCCTGTTCGGGGATGCTGGCCGTCCCGGTTTGCAGATAGTAGTTGACGACCTTGCAAAACTCCCCGGCCGGGAAGAGGGCGGACATCGAGAAACGGCAGAGAACCAGCTCTTCGCCGTCTTTGCGTTTGAGGAACAATGTCCCGCAGCCCACCCCGGCCAGCACCAACGCTTCCTCCACCCCTTCGAGGCTGTGGTCAAAGAGCGTTACGCCGCCCGACAGGGCGGACACCCGGCCGTCGGCGGTGAAGCGGAGCGTCCCGTCGCAGGGGCGCATGTTTTCATCTAAGTCATATCGTAGTGTATATGAATCTTGCATATTTTTACCTCTTAAAACAGATATGGTTCTAGTCTTCTAACACTTTTTTTGTCGAGCGCGGACATGTCCTGCACGATATAGCGGTTGCCGTCGACGTCAAAGACGATCAATCTGCCGTCGTCCAGCAGCCGGATGTTCTTGCTCACGTCCTTAACGGCACAGTTCTTATCGAACGCTTCGCCCCGCCCGGTCACCCGCATTTCCATGTAGATGTAACCCATTTTGTCCTTAACCGATTTGATTTCCACGATCTCGGGGCAGTAGTAGCGGCGATCCAGTTCGCCGCTGACAATCTTTAACTGATCGTCGGACAGGTCGGAGAGCGAGCGGATGACGCAGATCTCCTTGTTCTCGTGGTCGGCAACCGAGATGTAGGCCGAAGGGTCGGCGATTGGCGTCGCCCGGCGCAGGACGATGCGTTTGTAATCCTCTCCGTTATAACGGAACCCGGTAAAACCGCCGGGCGTTTCGTAAAACTCGGCCTTATCGTGATCCATCAGACCGAGGTCAATGGCCTCGGCCAAACCTATTGTCATTTGTGTGTTTGTTGTGGTTTCCATCATTTCCTCCTGAATCAACCGTCCATGTTGATGGTTTTCAAGCCTTCCAACTGGATGGTATATAATTTGTGATACTCGCCCTTCTTGGCCAGCAGCTCGGCGTGCGTGCCGGTTTCGACCACCTTTCCGTTGTCGATGACGGCCAAACTGTCGGCGTCGCGCAGGGTGGAGAGGCGGTGGGCGATGGCGATGGTGGTGCGGCCTTTTTGCAGTTTGTTCAGCGATTCCTGTATGGCCGCTTCGGTTTGGGTGTCCATCGCCGCCGTGGCCTCGTCGAGGATGAGGATTTTGGGGTTCTGAATGATGGTGCGGGCAATGCTGAGACGCTGGCGTTCGCCGCCGGATAAATCTTCGCCGCCCGCGCCCACCCTTGTTTCGTAGGCGTTGGGCAGGTTCATGATAAACTCGTGCGCCCGGGCGGCCTTGGCCGCGCAGATGACCTCCTCAAACGTCGCGTCAGGATTGGCGTAACGGATGTTATCGGCGATCGAGCCGATGAAGAGATAAATATCCTGCGACACGATGCCGACATTCTGCCGCAGGAGAGCCAGCGGCAGCTGCTTGACGTTGACGCCGTCGAGCAAAATCTCTCCGGCCGTTACGTCGTAGAGCCGCGCCATCAGGTTGGCGATGGTGGATTTACCCGCCCCGGTCTTGCCGACAATGCCCATCATCTCGCCCGCCCGGACTTTCAAATCCATCCCTTTCAAAACGGGCGTCGCCGGGTCATACTCAAACCAAACGCTTTTCACGTCAATTTCCCCGTTGAGGGTTGGCAGCTGAACGGGATTGTCCGGGTCGGTGACGTCGGGCGTCGAGTCGATGACCTCAAAAACGCGCTGGGCTGAGTCGACGCACCGCGCCCACCAGTTGGAGACCCATGACATAAACTCCAGNGGGCCGTACAGCATGGTGAGGTAAGCGATGAAGGTGAGCAGGGTGCCGAGCGAGATTTCCCCTCTGACCACCATCACGCCGCCGTACGCCGTGACGGCCACCTGCCCGAGGAACATAAAGAGAAAGATCAGCGGGAAGGCGGTGAAGCCGATGTTCCAGGACTTGACGTCGGTTTCGAGGAATTTATCGCTGACGGCGTTGAACCGCCCCGATTCCTCCTCTTCCCGGGCAAACGCCTTAATCACGCGGGAACCGTTGACCGAGTCGCTGACCATCGAGTTCATCTGCGAGCCGTAAACCCAAAATTTGTGGTGATACCGTTTGAAAACGCTCCAAAGGATGCGGAAGAGAATGACGGCGACCGGCATGATGAAGACGGCGGCAAAGGCTAGTTTGAGGTTGAGGATACAAAGCAGGGTGATGACCCCGGTCAGCGTGAAGACGTTGACGACGAGATAGGGCAGACCGTCTACAAAGAACCAATAGAGGTTTTGCGCGTCTTGCGTCACCCGGCTCATCAAAGCCCCGGTGCGTTTGGAGGTGTAAAACCCGACCGAAAGACGCTGCATGGCCTCGAAAATCTTGAGTTTGATGTCAAAAACGATCCACGGCACCGTCTTGGCCAGCACAAACTGATAGAGCATGTTCAAGGCAACGCTGATGACGCGCACACCGAAGATGAGCAGCACCGTCCCGGCGATGGCTCCGAAATACCGCCCCTCTTCGCTCAAAACCTCGTCGATCAAGAACTTAGAACCGAGATAGGGCGAGAGGACGGAAAACGCCGTTCCGGCCAGCATGACGGTGATGATGGTGAAAACCTTCCGCCTATAATTTTTGAAGAAACCGAGCAAACGCAATGTAAGCCCCTTGGCGTCCAGGCACTTGGGGCATATCTTGCGTTCCGGCTCGGGATACCGCCCGCCGCATTTCGGACAAAACGGTTCCTCCTCGAGGGCGACCTCTTCCAAAGGGTCTTTTCCGTCGCGTATGTTTTTGATCACTTTTGCCAGCCGTTCGGCGTAAACCAAATAGCCCAGCGAGAAGAGCAGGATGACCTTATTCTCTCCTTCGTGGTCGCTGAACAAACGCCCCGTCGTCAGCAGCCGTTCACAGCCCGGTTCGCCCAGTTCGGAGAGCGGAACACTCTCCAGCCGGTCGGGCTGGTACTCCGCTACAATGCGCCGCGCGCCTTCGGTTTTGACGATTTTTTCCTGCCCGTAGAGGATGTATAAAGTGTCTTTGCTGACGGCGCAATAGACGTCGGACGCCGAGCCGTCAGGTTGCATATCGGTATGTACCGCGTAGATGAGTTTCTCTGCATCCAGCCCCTGACGCGCAAACGCCGGGGCCATATATCGGGGGATGGGTGATTTCATGGATACCTCCTACAAATGTAAAAACAGCCGGTCTACAGAGACCAGCCGATCCATATCTTGCGGGTTTAACCCCGAAAATAGCAAAATCGCGGCAAGTCTCCGGCAACAGCGCCGGTCTTACCACGAACCGAAAAACGCTACTTGCCTTTTATTGGTTAAATTTTCCTCCTGTGGGAAGCATTCGCCTGATCAATTTCCAAACTGTCATTGCGCGAACCTCCTTTCTAAAATATTTGTGCTTTTAAGGATACCAGCAATTTCCCCGGCTGTCAAGTCTTTTTTTCAAACAGGAGTGGACACAGTGCGTCTATTATAAATAATCAAGGAAACTGAACGGCAAATCACGGTATTTGTGCAAATGCTTTGCAGGATTCATTGACTTGTGCTTG
>JGI24704J35079_10000925_pt1 | contig 12971 bp, 5 predicted proteins | sample TergutNt197P3_FD_35079 | JGI IMG/M metagenome (IMG submission 35079)
AAACGAATTCCACCTGTCTAATCCAAGAATGTCGAATTCACTGTTAAAATACGTATTGCGAAAAGTTCCTGCACCCATGCAATATTGATTATTGAGAATATAGGAATAATAGATCCTTGCCGCCATTTCGTAGTAACTCTGATTTCCGGTATGGGCGCCCATCCAAAGGAGCAGATCGCCTGCCAGCATCGGACCCGAAATAAACAGCATGGGGTGAAGACCTCCGCCATAATTCGGATAAATCGTATCGTCTATATATTCCGAGATATCGGCGAGCAGCGTTTCTATCAATTCTTGCTGCTGCAAAACCGGATAATTCTTGTTCATATCGTCCAAGGTCAGAATCGGGTCGGTGATATAGGTTACTTTCCCGTAGTTCAAAGCTAACTGCAGATAGGTCCAGTCACGAATGGCTTTCACGACGGCATACTCGCCTTTCAACACTTTTTTCCCTCCCGAAACAACATTGGTATCGACCCTTTGCAAGAAGTAATTGCAATTGTTGATGACGGCGTAATAATCTCTCGTCGAAAGGTAGGGATTGTCTGCAGTGGCAGTAAAGTCGGCGATAGCCTGCAAGTCCATATCGGCATTTTCCGTAACCGCCATTAAATCGCCCCGCAATTCGCCCAGCACCACATAGCGATCGCCCAATTGCTGCAACTGTTTCAGGATACCGACCACAGAATAGAGTGAGTCGTTGGGTGTATCGAAAAGGTTGCCTTCCGTTTCTAAGTAACTGTTGGAACGGATTTCCAGCATATCCTGGCAGGATATAAAACCGGCGATTACGCAGGTCAATATCAGTCCAAAAACTGTTTTTATTTTATTTTTCATATTGTACTATTTTATAAATCGATTTTAACACCCATAAAATAACTTCTGCTCAGCGGCATCAAACCGGCGTCGATACCTTGAAACANCACGCTGTTGTTCATAGAAAATTCGGGGTCGCTGCCCAAATATTTCGACCAGGTAAAGAGGTTATTTGCCGAAGCCCATATTTTAACGCCGTGGATATACGTTGAGTTCAAGGGTATATCGTAGGCAATTGTCAGGGTTTTCAAGCGCAGGTAGGAGCCGTCTTCGATCCAGCGGTCGGAAAAGACGTTGTTGCCCATCGGGTCGCCATAAACGGCACGGGGCATTTTCGTAACCTGTCCTTCGGTCATCCAGCGATTGGTCATGGCAAGTGTCTGGTTGTAGAAAGTGGCGCCTGATTCCAATTGCGAACGCAGGTAATTATACACATCGTTTCCGTAGGAATAGGTAAACAGGGCATCCAAAGTCAGTTTCTTCACTTTGAAACGACTGCTGATGGTTCCATAAAAATCGGGATTGGGGTCGCCTATAATCTGGCGGGAGTCCTTTATACTCACTTCCTGTCCGCCGGGCATAGTGATTGTGCCTCCGCTTTTATTGGTTATGACTCCGTTGCCATTGGGATCGACAAACCGCACATCGCCTGCGCCGTAAGCCGACAACGTACCGTTTTCGTTCAGTCTGTACAAGCCTGCACGATCGGCTTCATCGGTAGTGGCAAACACGCCATTGGTCTTGTAACCGTAGAATACGCCCGCCGGATGACCGATAGCGGTCATGACAGTTCCTCCCAAAACATCGGTGAAGAAATCGCCATCGGGCAAAGCCGTGATTTCATTTTTATAATGACCGATGCTTCCGCCCAATTCCCATTTCAGCCAGCGCGTATCTAATGCTTTTATATTCAAATTCAATTCGTATCCTGTATTTTTCAATGCACCTCCATTGCTCCAGTAATAGCCCAGACCGGTGATTGATTTCAGGGATTTTTGCGTTAACAGATTATCTGTACGGCTATCATAAATGTCGGCCGACAGGGCTACCCGTTCGTTCAGGAAGTGGATATCCAATCCCGCGCCCATTTTTGTAGAAGTTTCCCACTGTATAGCGTTATTTTGGATATTTGCCAATTCCAAACCGACTGCTCCATTCATGTAATAGGTAGATTGTAGATAGGAACGGTTGGCGCGTTCGTCGATTCCGTCGTTACCGGTTATTCCGTAGGAAGCGCGTAATTTCAGGAAATCAATCGCCTGCAATCCGTGCATGAAATCTTCGGAAGAAACGATCCATGCTCCGCTGACGGAGGGGAATATCGCCCAACTTACACCACCACAACTGATACCGCCTTCGGTTTGTTTTCCAAAACGCGATGAAGCATCTGCAGAAGCGGTAACAGAAAGGAGGTATTTTTGCCGGTAATCATAATCGGCATTCACATACCACGACATGGATTTCCATTGGCGGTTGTCGCCCGCAATTCGCTTGAAGCCCAATCCATCGACCAGTACCTTGATGTTGTCGTTGCCGGTATCGAATCCCGATGGCAAAGTCCATTCGTAGTTATCGGTCATATAGCGAAATCCACCCATAAGTTTCAAGTGATTGCCTGTATACGGATTGAGGGCCGTTTTCAGATAGGTATCGCTGAAAACAGAATTTTGGCGCTGTGCCAAATCCCTGACTTCATTGGTGAAAGTAGTGATCAATTGCGATATTTGCTGCGGAGCAATTCCGGCGCTCGGTATAAAAAACGATTCCTTTACGCGATGTTGGCGGTAGCCGAAAATGGTACCGGCCTCTATATTGTTGTTGAATTGATAATGGGGGTTTACGCGTATGGAAAAGGCTGTACGGGAAGAAGAGCCGGTTGCTATGTCCATCAGAGCAAGTGGATTCGACATGGGACGTTTGGGATCCATACTGTCGTGGTTGGAATAACTTTCCGAAAGTTCGCCTCCCGAATGAAAACGATAAGGCGACAGCAATGGCGATTTCGCCAAAGCAATAAATGTGGGGGAAGTTACCGGATTGACACCATCGTCGCGCAAGTTACGGAGGTTTTTTGATACTGCAAAATCCACCCGCGTAGACAAACGGCTTGAAAAACGAATGTCGGAATTAAATCGGGCATTCAAGCGTTCGATATCGGTATTCCGAAGTACACCCTCGTTGGAAGCATAACCCAGGGTCAAATTATACAAGGCATTTTCGTCGCCGCCGCTCACCCTCAGCGAGTAGTTCTGCAACCACCCTTCCTGATACGTTTCTTTCTGCCAATTCGTATTGTTATGATAAGTATAATAATCCTGCTGATTGGGATTATCGTTCAGAAAAGGAAAATTAATCAAAAGCGTGGCTTCCGGCATACCGGTCATATTCATTGATTGCAAAAACCCGTTCACCTGGTTGCTGGCGTAGGTTTTGTATTGTGTTGCATCCATCATTTTGGGTAGATCGGGACGCATGTTCATTCCCCAATAGGCGTTTGCCGTAATTTTCGTTGCCATTTCCTTTGCCCTGACGGTATTGATCAGTACCACCCCGTTGGCGGCTTTGCTGCCGTAGATTGAGTTACCGTCTTTCAGTACCGTAATGCTTTCGATGTCGCGCGAGTCGATATTCGCCAAAGGATTGGAAAAATAACCCGAATGAATGGAAACGCCTTCCAATTGATTGTCCCACACAACTCCATCGATTATTATCAAGGGTTGCGCACCGGCATTCAGCGAGTTGAATCCGCGAATAAACATCGAAGCGCCGATACCTGTTGTTCCTGTATGGTTGATTGCTCGAATATTTCCTCCCAAACGGGCTTGTATTTCCGGCTCGATGGAAAATGAAGTGGAAGCGGAAAAGTCTCTCACAACGTTTTCGGAGAGTGTACTTAGCGTTTTCCGCCGTTCGCCGGAGAGTGATTCTACCGTTCCGTAGCCGGAGGCGAAAAGCGTGGAATAAAGAGATATATCCACCGACTGCCTTCCCTGTAAAGCGATTTCCCGCGTGGCATAATCGGGTGTGCTAAATATTAGAACATCGGAAAAGGATGCCACTTTGATAGAGAACGATCCTTCGGCATTTGTAATTGCCGAAGCGGNTTGCGCTGCTACTCCCACTCTGACGCCCAACAATGGCTGCTGCGTGGCAGCGTCGCGAACCGTACCGGTAACCACATTCTCCCGGGCAACTGCATTCTCTTGCGCCGGCAAATGGAATACTGAAAAAAGCATTACCACTACTACCCCCATACGGGTGAATGGAAGGGCGACTGTATGCTTTAACTTATTTATGCTATTGAATTTTTTCATCTATATATTTATTTTATCATGACACTTAGCGCGAAGCCTCCAACAGAATGTAATCAATACGCATATCTCTTGTATATCGCGGATTGGTAGAATTTCCGTCAGCTCTCGACAGTACGCTGCTTATCNTTATACGGAAAACGCTTTCCGTTTCATTGATATTGGCAAAGGGGAATTGAAAATTTTTTGTTACCAATATTTTGGATATGCCTTGCGGTTGCGTTACATACTGAGAAGTTGTTTGATCTGAAAATTGCCGGTAGTTACTCCATGCTTCCGGTCTTGACTTGTCCGTTACNCTGTCCCATTGCTGGATCTCGAACTGTAGCCGCGTAACATACGGAGTAGGATCCGTGATTTTTTCCACATACGATTGCGCCAAACATACGCAATAAATGTCGTATTCGGTAGCCAAAACATTGGGCAATTCAAAAGAAATGGAGGGGGTCAAGCTTGAGACAGCAGTGACTTCCAGATACATATTATTGGATACGTCGGGGGCATCGTTTGCAAGCAGCGACCTGATTCTGCTGAAATCGCGGGATTCGCTGTGCCATCTTCCCAGCGACCATTCGGCTTCCACTTTGACGGGTTTAATGCAAGATTCATACAGTTCGTAGTTCAACTGCGAAGTGGGATAAACCTTACCGTTGCTGGCAGAAACAGGCTGTATTCCTTCAAAAAGACGTACAGGGTTGACGATAGGCGCCCAGCGTGTAGAGAACAGGGTATCGCTTTCGCCGTAATAGGCAGGATTAACAGCGCCACGAAAAACCAAATCCTGCACAATCGAATATTGTGTATTGGCTCTTTGCATCGAATCGGGCGAATCGATCGTTGGGTCGGGTCTGAAGAGGTGGGTCGTACGGTCGTAAACCTCTTTCCATGCCTTATTGTCCGGCATGATCATGGTGTAGGTGCTGTCTTCGTGGTTGAGCCAACCCACACCTTTAGCTCCTTGATAAACATACCACAAGGGATTTTGTTCAAGGAATACGGAATCATACACAATCATTCCTTCTTCGTTGTAGTCGATCGGTCTTGAAGCGCTACGAATGAATTCTCTTTTATTAAAGGAATACATATAGTTGCGAATTGAGTCGAATCCCGGCGCTTCCATAAACTGCCAAATGTTCGGCTCAAAAGTAAGCGGCTTTCCCAAGGTATGTAATATGCCGTTTTTTGCGGCTAAGTTTTTCTTAGCCAATTCAACGCCGCCCAAGGAATAGGTATCCCCTGTCCGCAAAAATCTCATTTTTTTCGAACTCATCATGTAGAATTGCGGAAGGGTGGCAACTTCGGAAGAAGCCGAATATATATAACGCGCTACGTGGTTGCTGACCAATCGCAACACTGCTTCCGAATCGCCGAGGTCGATACCGGCAAGTGCGTTGTTATCGGGCGCCCAAACGGTATAGGACTGATCGCTTGCTAAAATACGGTCGTATGAAACCTGCTGCAACAGTCCGGCAAAAGTGCTTAATTCCGGTTGCTGGGAAATCAGTTCCCACAAACTAACCCTGCTTGATACCTCCGGCGAAACCTCGTAGTGATCGTTCGACAAGTCGGAACAGGAAGTCGCTAAAACTACAAGACCTGCGAAAAGCGCTATCCGGATGTATGCTATTTTCTTTTTTATACTATTCATAATGTATATAATTTTGAATGATAATTAATCCACCCCTTCTTTGTCTAAATAAGAAGTGGGAACAAATTCAAGGAAATCGAACATAAATTCCCGGGTTGTAATATCTTCTACCGATTTGAATCGCAACCAATGTTCTCCTTCATCCAAGCGGGCGGTGGTCAGGATTCTCCGCATCGACCCCTGGTAATATCTGAGTGTTTCGGTAGGGGCGCTTGCAGCCAAACTCCAATGAACGGTGCTCGGGCCTTTCATATAACCACGGTTACGCATCATTTTGTCGTTTTCCAAGCCATCCGGATCTTCCAGATTGTTCTGGTCGGGTCTGACGTAACCAATATCGGGATGATTTGCTTGTTTGGTCATATCCAATGGGATACCGAGGGGTTGTCCATCTAAATAAATCTGAAGAACGCCTCGCGCTGCATTGGCGCTGTAGCCCAGACGAATTTCATAGGTGCCGGCAGGTACGGACGGCAGTCGTAGTTTAACATCGTATTTTCCTGCAATCAGGAATTCGTCCAAGTGCAGGTCTGCCCAACCCGACGGCATGGCGCCTCCGTATTGTATCTGTGTTCCATCGGAAAGCGGAATGAAATGTTTGAAAAATTCTTTTGGGAAAGCCAAACCGTTTCTGTTCTCATAAGTAGAGTTTCCTGTTAGGCGGTTGGTCTGCATTTCCGGTAAAATGGAAGTAACGTCCATCCGGATTCGTTTGTTCAATACATCGCTCTCTACACCCTCATCATATATGAGTATGGCGTCTAATTCGTGGATAAACCCGTTTTCTGCCGTATTATTTTCAGGGATTCTCAGAATGCGGACAGCCGTTTCGTCTCTGCGTCTGTTCAACATAGGTCCTTGAATGTCGCGCCGGATTTCCAATAATCCGTAAGGGCTTAATGTTTCCGTATAATCCACCATATCCGTTCCCGACAGATAATATTTTTCCCATACAGCCGGAATAAAGTCGTTCATATCCATTGTTCTATCGATGATATGGTAAGCGATAAAGCGATTCAGACTGTTGTCGCGGTGGGTAAGGTCGCCGGAAGCATTTGGTTTTTTCGGCACCATATTTTCTTCGGCATAGCGTTGCAAGTCTTCCAAAGTGTTGATGCCGGCTTTGCGATAGGTTTCGTCGCTTTCCATCAGGACAGTGAATCCGATGGCGCATGCGATTGGCGTGTTCAGGGTACCGCCGGATCCCGGCGATTGATACCCGCCTTCATAAAACGTGCTCAGTGACTTTAATTTTGCGGGAATCTCTCCGGATTTTCTTTTTCTTTCATACTCTTCGTTGGCAGAAATTTCCATCGAGTCGATCAAACCTGTTTCATTCAAAGCCGAGATAAACAGGGAAAAACGGTCGGTATGAGTTTCAATCACCCCTGCTATAAAGGAACGCGAAGGCTCCAATACGCGGTCGATCGTGTGCACCACCCCGTTAGTTACAAAATAGGGGCTGTAGCGTCCCTGATCGGCATAGAGGATTTTCGACTTTTGATTTACATACAGTAAACCTGTCGGGTCGAAAGTGATTTGCAGGAAACGTCCCCGCATATTGGGATAGCCAATGGTTCCATTCGGAAATAATTTCGATTCGATGGGATCGGAAGTCGGATTGTCCAACATAATGATATGGGTATATACGAGGTCTTCAATCTCCTCTTTCTCCATTTGTTCAAAAGTAACTCCGTATTCTCTATAGTATGCCATTACCGCTTCATCGGTTGGGATGAAACAGGTATAGTTGCCGCGTGCATTCAACATTCCGTCGACGCCAATCTTTGCCATCCATTTCAGAAATTCCGAATAATTGTAGAGGTCGTTATTTTCTAAATAGGCAGTTATTTCTACTCCGTCTTTTTTAAAATCAACCACTTTATCATCAAAGCAGGCATGGAAAGCCACCGCCGTGCAGAACAGCAATAAGACTATAAATATTCTATTCTTTTTCATAATATAAGTTAATTTATATAATTATCATTAATAAAATCCTCCCTCGTAATAGGGGTTTTGCACCAAGGCAGTATTCGATATCAATTCTTTCTCGGCAATCGGCAAATAGAGTGCGTCGGTAAAGCGCAATTTACTTCTGACTACGTCGGCGTTGAACTGATATTTACGTGTAACAAAATTCAACATGATCGGATGGTTGTTTTTTCCTTCTGGGCTGCTTTTGTCTTCTTTACGCGCCAAGCGCACCAAATCGAACCAGCGTTTTCCTTCAAACAGAAATTCGCGTTGCCTTTCTTCCAAAACCAATTCCCGCATCGTTTCCCTTGTAGGATAATCGGAATCCAACAAGGAGCTTGCTTCGGGGCTGGATCGCAAATAAATCAGATTCACCAAAGCAAGAGCATCTGCCAAATCCGCGCTTGTGCCTCTTTCCACCAATGCTTCCGCTTTCATGAGATAAACATCTGCCAATCTGTAAAATATCCAATTGATATCGGCTATGGCTGATGTTCGAAGGAAATAGGTAACACCTCCATTGGACAATATGGAAAACGAATTGCCTGTGTATTTAAAAATCCGTGAAAATCCCTGTTGAGCACTTCCTGATGTAGAGGTAACTACGAAAGAAAATTTTCCGCGAAGATCGTTTTGAAAGACATTTTCTTTGAAAATTTCGTGAACCACCGGAGATGCGGCCAATTGTCCTTGAGTGTTTGCAGTGCCGTACAACTGCGGCAGTTTTGTGTTTTCTACTACGGAGTTGAATTGCAATTCGAAAATGCTTTCATCGCTATTGTGATTTACAAAAATACGCTGAAAAGAATTTGCGAAATAGGTACGGTTGCTGATTAAGTATAGTTCCGCCCCTGTAGCCAATTCGGGATTTATTATTTCACCTTCCGGCACTACGTCGGGCAGTATCCGGTTGCAAGCTTCGATACATTCGTCGTATCTGCCCAGCCACAGGTAGATATCTGCTAACAGTGCGCGTACAGCGTTTTTAGTAATCCGTCCTTTCTGTTGGGAAATTGTTCCCCATGCTTTCAAGGCAGATCTTTCAGCTTCGATCAATTCTGCTACCTGTAGCTCCAATATCCGGTCGCCATCCATTTTCGGTATGTTGAATTCCTGCGTATCTTCCGAATAGGAAAAATCGATGTAGGGAACATCTCGATAGATGCGTACCAAATAGAAGTAAGCCAAAGCCCGCAGCGTTTTCACCTCTGCTTCATGCGCACGCAGGTAACCTGAAGTGTATTCAGGGTCTAACTGCATCACTTCGGGCGCATATTCCAGCACTGTGTTGCATAAATTAATCACCGTATAGAAACTTTTCCAGGGCAATAAAGCATTCGTTGGTTTTATATTCACATCATTGATATCCACTTGCACATCGGGCGATCGCAACTGGTCTTTATCCACAACCACATTTTCGGAGCGAAGCTCGCCCCCCAATATGATACGTTCCATAAAGTCAGTCTCTGCCATAGACCGGTAGCAAGCCAGCACCACCGATTCTACATCGTTTTTTGTTTTCCAGTAATCTTCCAACACCATCCTGTCTAAGGGTTTCAGATCCAACCAATCGGTGCAAGATCCCGCCATTGTCAGCAGCATTCCTGCGAGTATATATTTGAATTTATTTTTCATTTGTACGTATTCTTTTATACTTGTTATCATATATTAAAATCCAATCATTAACCCTAAGGTAATATCTCTTGAACGAGGAGTGATGGAAGAATCTTCACTTATGCCCCACCGGTTATAACTTATTTCGGGGTCTACACCCTGGTATTTGGTGAGACACAAGAGGTTGGTGAAATTCAACGAGAGTGTTGTCTGCTTGATATTATATTTACTCAACTTGGCGGTCGGCAAGGCATAATTGAATGTCAGCGTTTTGAAACGGAGGAATGATCCGTCTTCTACATAGCGGTCGCTCGGCAGCGAGTTCCATCCGTAATTGTATAATGCGCGTGGCATTATGGTTACGTCGCCTTCTCTGCGCCAGCGATAGTTGGTTGCAATGCTTTGATTGTTTTCGGTCAGCATGCTTTCCGCATCTCTGCGGGTGCTGTTGATTATTTTATTTCCGTAGCGGAATGTAAAATAAGCGTTGCAGGTCAAATTTTTCCACCGCATAATCAAACCATAACCTCCGCTCAATTTGGGATTACAATTACCCAAATACACCATATCATTCTCATCTATTTGTCCATCGTTATTGATGTCTTCATAAATGGCGTCTCCACCTACAAACTGGTAATTTATCCCCTGGGGACCATAGCAATAATACATAGGTAGCGGATTGCCTTTGCTGTCGCGAATGATTTCGCCGTTGGCATTGCGGGCAATTGGTGCGGTTCCCAAAGTATAATCGCTTTCTATCAGTGCAGCGTTGTCAATGCTGTATTGATAAACGCCCTTATAACGAAAACCGTAAATCGAGCCATAGGGGTGCCCCGGTTCCATGTGCATCTTATAAGGTGCATTTCTCTTCTCATATTCAAAATCTTTGTTATGGGTATCTAAAAGATCCTGTTCCAAAGTCAATAAGGTATTCACCGAATTAGCCAGATTAAAGTAAGCATCTGCAGAAAATTTGCCGATTTTCAGGAAGCGGTTGCCGTGTACATTGATTTCCCATCCGACGTTTCGCATGGATCCGCTGTTCCTGTACAGTAATTTATCAAACCCTGTAGAGCCGGGAAGCGGTGCATCTCTGAAAAGCAAATCGGTTGTAGTTTTATGATATACGTTGGCATCCATTGTAAACTTACCGTCCCACAATTCCATGTCCGTACCGAGATTGTATTCGGTTGTTTTTTCCCATCTCAAATCGGATAAACGAATGTTATCGGGACGAATTGTAGAACTGTACATATAACTGCTCCATGGTCTGTAGATACTATAGTGCATATATTCGTTGCCCGGAGATGTTCCGGTAATTCCCCAGCTCGGGCGCAAGGACATCATCGTCAACCAACCGCGCGCTTTTTCCATAAATGATTCATCGGTAATGTTCCAGCGGAAAGAAACGCCGGGGAAATCGCCGTATTTATTATTTTTTCCGAACTTGGTCGATCCTTCACGCCGCATGGTAACGTCGGCGATATATTTGGAGCGAAAAGCGTAATGGACTTGAAAGTTCGCTCCCATAGACCGGTATTGTCCGATACTGCTTCCCAGCTGTCTGACATAAGCGGGGGCGTAGGGGGCGGAAATCTCAGCGCTGGGAAATCCGTATGCTACCACACTTTGCCCGTTGGTTGTTCCTGAAGAAGTTTGCAGCACAGCCATCATTTGCAAGCTGTGGTTTTCTCCCAAATCAGGCTTCCATCTCACCCTGTTTTCGGATTGTATTCCGAAACTTTCCGAATCGCTGTCATCTACTCTGTTTATATCTTCCGAACTCCAATTGAGTGGAGAAACTTCTTTCGGCAAAAATTTGTGCGATTTGCTGTTTGCCATATTAAACGTAATGTATCCTTCATAACGCAACAAGCGCTGTGCACGTTCGCCTCTGTCGATCAAATCGTAAGAGATACGAAAAACAGGATCTATTCTGTAGCTTTTGGAGTTGTTGGTTGCCAAACGCGCCAAAGCCACCGGGTTTCTCAATGCCCCCTGACCGCCGTTGAACAATTGGGAAGATTGCGCCATGGTATAATAAGTAGGGAGATCCTTACCGTTTTCATCCTTGTGATAAATGCTCATATTCGGCATCTTTTTATAGGCTATTTCCAAAATACTTTTTCCATTGTCGGTACGACCGTCTGTCCAGTTATAATCGTTATCGGAATAGGTAAACGCCAGTTCCGAAGTAAACAAAATCCGCGACGACACATAATAATCCAAGGCCATGCGTGAAGTGAAGCGGTCCCAGTTCTGTCCGATAATGGTTCCTGACTGTGTCATATACCCTCCTGTAATGCGGAATTGAGCGCGTTCGCCTCCACCGGAAATCACAAGGTAGTTGTCATGGGTGATCCCTCTTTGGATTACTGCTTCCCGCCAATCGGTATTGTTGTTATAGTGCCGGTATTCCGACCACGACGGATCGTAGGAGAATTCTCTGATGTCGGAAGCATTGGGGTTTTGACTGGGATTGAAACGCGCCTGTTTCATCAACATGGAGTAGTCGTCGCCATTCAGCATTTTTAATCCTCTTGGTTGTTGCGCAGTCAAGAGTTTATAAGTGTAATTTACCCGTGTATTTCCCCTTTCACCTCTTTTTGTTCTGATGTCCAATACCCCGCTTGCTCCGCGCGATCCGTAGATAGCGGTTGCTCCTGCATCTTTCAGTACGTTGATTTCGAGGATATCTTCAGGGTTGAGCATCAGCAGGTCCGCAAATTGCTGGTCGGTAGCGCCCGAAAAGTCAAAATCGGAAGTGGAGATATCGGGGCGCATAATGCCGTTGATCACAATCAACGGAGTGGCGTTGGTGCTCAGTGAAGAAATCCCGCGGATACGCATTTGCGCACCCATTCCAACGTTGCCTGAGCCAATAATGTCCAAACCGGCAATATGTCCCTGCAAAGCATCGTCGATGGAGGGTACTTGCACTCCGATAAAAACGTCGGTGCTCAATCGCTGCGTAGCATTGGATACTTCATTGAGCGGAATGTCCATCCCTCCCTTGGATACGGTTCTTTTTGCCGTTACCGTGACTTCGGTCAAAGTGGTAGATTCCTGCATGGTAACCTGGAAGTCGCGTTTGTTTCCAATAGGGATTTCCTGCATTTTGAAACCTATATACTGAAATCTCAAACGGTTGTTGGCAGCTTTGATTTTCATCGAAAATTCACCGTTCATATCCGTGAACGTATTCGACATGACACGTCCTGTTGCATCTATTTCCAACACGGTGGCGGAGATTAACTCTTCCCCTGTTTCGGAAATGACTTTTCCACGTATCATATCATCCTGCGCTAACATTGATTGGCATACGATTACAATACCAATCAAAAATAAATATAGCTTTTTATTCTTCATCTTTTTAAATCCTTTTTTATTTGAAATCCAGCGCGGTGTCTATTTGGTGAATAACTGCGAAAGAAGATGTTTCGATTCTCGTAGCATTGGCAATTGATCCTCCATTAAACAGATAATCGCGTACCATGATATTATACAGTCCGCTGCCGGTAATCACGTTGGCTGTGGTTCCGTTTTCAGAGCGAACCGACAAACTGCCGGAGTTGTTTGTTACATAAAGCCGGCGGAATCTGTCCGTA
>JGI24704J35079_10000933_pt1 | contig 12925 bp, 10 predicted proteins | sample TergutNt197P3_FD_35079 | JGI IMG/M metagenome (IMG submission 35079)
AATGTAACGCACAAGATAATATATCTGTCCGTTTTCTTCGTATATTTGAAAAAACACATACCATGAAGTCCGTTTGTTTTTGGGAAAACGGCTTATTTCATGTCTTCACCAAAACGGTCGAAATAAGGCGGCGCAGGTATATGGCGGCGGGTTGGAAGCTGCGAAATGTGAATTTCTTATCAATGTCTTCACAAATACCCTCCAAAAGCGTTTCTGCAGTGATTGCCCGGCAAAAATCATCATCGGGTTTTTTAAATGCGGCGTTTTTACCGTTAGCGATACTGACCTGAAATACATTCCCGCCTCTCCGGATGAACAGCGGCCCCTGCATTGCCAGGCCAAAATACTTGTTGTGATTGCTTACAAACTCTTTGCTGCTTACTACCGTCATTGCTGTTTATTTTTTATAATTTGACATTTTCAAAATTGAAAAACGAAGCAAAAGTATGAATTAAATTGCAAATGACAAACATTTTTTTTGAACCATCACCCAAAACCCGTGCGGAGAAGCCTCCCATCTATGCCCGCCCATCCGGCAGGACGAATCAATAGGGGATGCTGAAACAAGAGATCTTGTTGCGGGTTGATGAGGTTGCGGATCGAGTCCGCAATGACAGTTCAGGACGCAATGACGGTTCAGGATGACGAGAGGACTGGATTGCTTCGCAAGCCCACAATGACGGCAATTGTTCAAATTAAATTCGGTTTATGTAATAAATAACATTTTAACCGAGTTCTCGGATAAAATGCTTATCTTTGCATTATCAAATTTGAGTCTATCAATTATAAACAGGAGTACTATGGAAAGTAATAGCATACGGAAAACGGGCGTTTTTTTATTGGGACTGTTTGTTGCAGTGGTTTGTTTTGCGCTTTTACCGGGGTGGACGCATCAGCAGAAGACCGCTGCGGCGCTTAACCCCGAGATGCAAGCCGAGGCGCTGATGCAGTTTGAACGGCTCGAAGCCTTGCGAAGCGGGATGTTACCCATGAGCCGTTTTGCAACGCCGGAACTGGTTTTCCGTCAGGAAGCGCTTTTTTTACAAACTGACCGCGATCCTGCGGATGTTGTAGTCAGGCGGACAAGGGCGTTGTGGAACAACCTTTCTCAAAATCCGGAAGCCAAAGTGCGGATTTTTGAAAGCGAACTGCAAAGTCTGGAACGCGCCGTGAACGATACGCCGCCGTCCGCCCTCGAAAAACGGAAGGAGCTGTATCTTCAAGTATGCGCGCTGCGCCGGCAAATCGCCTTTGCAAACCCGCTGCTTGATTTCGACCGGATCGTTTTTGTGAAACACAAGAAGAACCCGCGCTCCGAGATTCTGGGCGACCACATGGCCGGGCAGTACTATGGCATCCATGCCTCCAAGGGCGAAGGGCTGTTTATTCTGGAAGATGCTTTCGGCAGTAAACCGGCTGCAAAAAATGTCGTTAACAACAATTTACCCGATGGCGCCTATCTGTCGCCCGACCTGTCGTTCGACGGACGTAAAATACTGTTCGCCTACACGGAGGCCGAAGGATACCGTCCGGCTGTTTCCGCTCCCGAGGACAGGGACGGATACTACAATTACAGCGGCCTGGAATGTTCGTTCACGGATAAAAACGCGTGGCACATTTATAGTGTGGACGTCGACGGATCAAATTTATTTCAACTTACCAATGGCGTATTCAACGATTTCGATCCCTGCTGGATGCCGAATGGAAAGGTAGCTTTCATCTCCGACAGGCGCGGCGGCTTCGGTCGCTGCCACATGACGGCCGATGGCGGAGCGCCGTGGTTCACCTATACGCTGCATCGCATGAATGGCGACGGCAGCGACATGGAACGACTGAGCCACCACGAGACATGCGAATGGCAGCCCAGCGTGATGCACGACGGCAACATCGTATATACGCGCTGGGATTATGTGGACAGAGGTTTTTATCAGGCGCACCATCCGTGGACGACCACGCCCGACGGACGAAACGCCCTCGCCTTACACGGTAATTATCCCAAAAACTGGCAGGACCGTCCCTGCATGGAAATGGATATACGCGCCATTCCGGGTTCGCAAAACTTGGTGGCTACGGCAGCTGCGCACCACGGACAGACTTACGGTTCGCTCGTGATGATCAATCCCATGACGGACGACGACGATGCCATGACTCCGGTACGGCTGATAACGCCCGACGAACGCTTCCCCGAAACTGAATACGGCTATTACTGTCGCGAAACATCCTACGCAACGCCATGGCCATTGAGCGAGATGTATTACCTCTGCGTGTTCGGCTACCCCGAACCGGAAGAATATAACCGGCCGCCTTCCGGTAGCGACAGCAAGAAAACGGTTGAAAATTACGGCATTTACCTGCTGGATGCGTTTGGAAACATAGAGCTGCTTTACCGCGACCCTACAATCTCCTGCCTCAGTCCTATACCCTTGAAGTCACGCCCGACACCTCCGGTTATTCCCGACATCGTACAACCCTATAAGGTAGACCTGAACCAGCCTCGCCTCAATCTGGACCGTCCGGAGCAGGTTGCCGCCGCCCAAAGGGAAGAAGACGCACACGATCCGGCAGTGGTGTCGATCATGAATATCTACGAAAGCCGGCACGACTGGCCTGAAAACGTGAAGATCAAATCATTGAGAATCATTCAGGTTTTGCCGAAAAGCAATCCGGGACGCAACAACCCGGCTATCGGCTACGGCACGGAAAAAAACGCCCGCGTGGTACTGGGGACTGTACCTGTGGAGGAAGACGGCAGCGTCAGTTTCTACCTGCGCCCCTATATCCCTGTGTTTTTTCAGGCGCTCGACGAAAAGGGTAGGGCCGTACAGTCCATGCGCTCGGACGTATATACGGCTCCAAAAGAAAACCTGAGTTGTATCGGCTGCCATGAAAACCGGCGTTCGGCGCCCCCGTCACAGCATAATACTATCGCCATGAAGCGAAAACCGTCGGTCATCCGTCCCGAAGCGGAAGGCTCCAATCCGTTCAGTTATGTAAGGCTCGTTCAGCCGGTGCTTGATAAACACTGCCTCTCCTGTCATAACGAGGGCGGAAAGAATCCCGTACTGACAGGGAAGATTGACGATAAACAGTGGACGCCTTCCTACAGGAATCTGAAACCTTATACGTTTTATTACGACGGCGGAGGGTCGTTTGTCGAATCAAAGACCTATCCGGGAAAATTTGGCGCGCTTGCTTCAAAACTGTACAGGACTTTGGAAAAAGGGCACGGCAATACAAAACTTACCGACGAGGAGATGCACAGGCTGGCGCTCTGGTTAGACTGCAATTCGGATTTCTACGGAACATACGAAAATATAGAGGCACAACGAAAAGGTGAAACTGTTAATCCGATACTGGAATGATTTATCAAATTATGAATTATGAATTATGAATTATAAATTACGGATTTTCATTAAAAAAATCGTATTCATCCTCGTTATTTTCTCGTCGGTTGGAGGGGCCGAAAGGAAACAGAATTACCTGTCGCCCACCCGCATGGCCATTCATCCGATCACCGGAGAGATATATGTACTGCTCTCTACCGACCGGTCGTTAGCGAAGGTTGACCCGGTGACGGAAAAGGTAACAGGCGTATACCCGCTTGGCTTTACACCGTCGGATATTTGTTTTTCTGCAGTCGGAAATACGCTATTTCTCTATGTTACCGAATATGCTTCCAGCGGGAAAATCCATATCCTGTCGCCCGCAAACGGTAAAAAGAACGGCTCCATTGATGTCGGCATGTACCCAACGGCGATCTGTGTCAGTAAACAAGGCTCGCGTGCATACGTGACAAACCGTTTTTCTAACGACCTGTCGGTCGTCGATCTGATGAAACGCAAAGAAATGAAACGCCTCCCGATGGTTCGCGAACCCAAGTCACTGGCCCTGTCGCCCGATGAAAAAGCGCTGGCTGTCGGTAATTATCTTCCGCTGCAATCGTCGCTCGACAGTCCTGTGAGCGCCCGCGTGACGCTGGTAGATACCGACCGCAATGAAGTAATGGAACACATTCCGCTGAGCGACGGAACGCAATCCATCGAGGACGTCCGTTTCTCGGCAGACGGTAACCTGCTGTTTGTCACACATATCCTGTCGCGTTATTTTTTTCCTACCACCCAGCTGGAACGTGGATGGATGAATACGAATGCCGTTTCGCTGATCAATATACCGGAAAAGAAATACTACACGACAATGCTGCTGGACGATGTCTATCTCGGAGCCGCCAATCCTTGCGGGATGACGCTTTCGACCGATGGCAACAAACTGTTTGTAGTTNCTTCGGGAACGCATGAACTGNTNGCCATTGCGCTTCCTCCCGTCCTGGAAAAAATAAAACAGCTGGCAAACCCGCCTGATCTGGCTAACAACCTGTCCTTCCTGAGCGAACACAAAATACGTATACCCCTGTCAGGAAAAGGTGCGAGATATGTCGTCGTTCAGGGTAATAAATTATTCACAAGCGATTATTTTTCAGGCGGTTTATCCGTAATAAATATGAATAATCCGGCAGACAGGCGTTTTATCCAACTGGGAGACGAACCCGAACCTGACCGCATCCGTCGCGGGGAACTGTTTTTTGCAGACGCCAGCCTCTGTTTTCAGAACTGGCAAAGCTGCATTACCTGTCATCCCGATGCAAGGGCGGACGGTCTCAACTGGGATTTGATCAACGACGGCATCGGAAATCCCAAAAACACGAAAAGCATGCTTTATGCACATGTCACGCCTCCCAGCATGATTACCGGCATCCGTGCCGACGCTGAAACGGCTGTCCGTGCAGGTATCCACCATATTCAGTTTACGGAAAGGCCGGAAGAGGATGCCGTTTGCATTGACGAATACCTGAAATCGCTTCGCGCGGTTCAGGGACCGTATTTGTCAGACAAAAAGACACTCCAGCGGGGTAAGGCGCTGTACATGCAGGCAGGCTGCCATACATGCCATAGCGGCGAATACCTGACCGACGGCAGGAAGTACGATGTTGGCACCGGCGTCGAAGAATATACGGGCATACCCTTCGACACCCCCACGCTGAAAGAAATATGGCGAACCGCTCCCTATCTGTATAATGGCAGCGCCGTAACCATCAGGGAAGTACTGACAACGTTCAATAAAAACGACCGGCACGGCGTCACTTCCAACCTGACTGAAGCCGAACTCGAAGCGTTGGCGCTGTATGTGTTGTCGTTATGATTCGTAATTCGTAATTCGTAATTAAAATAAAATGACCGGAAAAGAAAGAGTACAAACCGTATTGTCGCACCGCGATGCCGATACGATAGCGCTGGATTTCGGCGCTACCCCCGTCACGGGGATTCACGTAAAAAAGATTGCCGAATTTCGGCGTCACTATGGCCTGGAAGACAGGCCGGTAAAAGTAACCGAGCCGTTTCAGATGCTGGGGGGGGTGGATGATGAGTTAGCCAAAATCTGGAACATCGACGTCATTGGCGCGGGTGGCCGCACGGATATGTTCGGACACCCCCAGAAAGATTTTGTCGAAAAGCGATTGCCCTGGGGTCAAACGGTTTTGCTGCCCCAATCGTTCAGGACAAAAGAGGAAAACGGGAACATCTATGTTTTTCCACAGGGCGATGACGCCTGTTCGCCGACGGCGGTCATGCCCGAAGGGGGTTATTTCTTTGACGCCATCGAACGGGGCGCCGCCACCGAGCCGGATGCGGAACTGAACATTGAGGACAACCTGGAAGAATTTGCCGTGATGGACGATGACGCGCTGTCGTACTGGAAAGAAACACTGACGAAAGCCCGCGCAACCGGCAGGGCGGTAATTGCCAACACCGGCGGCATGGGCTTTGGCGATATAGCGCTGGTCCCGGGAATCCAGCTGAAAAATCCGAAAGGGATACGCGCCATTGCCGACTGGTATATGTCGACCGTCATGCGCGCTGAATTTATTTTGGAAATCTTTGAACGGCAGGCGGATATTGCAATCCAAAACCTCGAAAAGGTAAACCGTATGGCCGGTGACTGCATCGACGTGCTTTTTGTGTGCGGTACCGACCTCGGTACACAGGACAGCCAGTTTTGCTCGCCCGAAGCATTATCTTCACTGCATGGAAAAGCCTACCGCAAAATTAACGACTGGGTACACCGGAATACCGGATGGAAAACATTCAAGCACTGCTGCGGCGCCATTGTGCCCTTGATGGAAACATTCATCGACTGCGGCTTCGACATCATCAATCCCGTTCAAATCAATGCGGCAGGCATGGATCCGTATTTCCTGAAAAAAACGTTCGGCGACCGAATCAGTTTCTGGGGCGGCGGCATTGATACACAGCGCGTATTGCAACTGGGTACGCCGCAACAGGTCAAAGACCAGGTGCATCAGTTGTGTGATATTTTTGGCGCAGGCGGCGGCTTTGTTTTCAATACCGTACACAACCTCCAGGCCAATGTGCCTTTTGAAAACGCTATTGCCCTGATGGATACCTTATGTGAAATCCGTCAATAATAAAAAAAGAATAATTTATGTTTACAAAGTATCATATTCCCCTCCGGGATCTGACGATCGACCTGCACAACACGGCGCCCCTGCTGGGATACGGAGCCAAACTGCCCGACGACATCCTCCCCATGGTAACCGAAGTATTGAACGAAACCGCCGGTTGTTTCGATATTTGCGGCGGGTATCAACTATTCGACCGGATTTGTTTCATGGAGGGCGGAAGTCAAATCCGTGTTGAAAACGTTGAATTTACGCCAAATAAAATTGTGTACCACCAGTTGAAGCGCAGCGAACAGATTGCCGTGTTTGTTTGTACGGCGGGCGAAGGCATCAGCGAATGGTCGAAGCGCGTGTTGTCCGCCGATCCGCTAAACGGTTTAATTGCCGACATACTGGGCAGCGTAGTCGTCGAAGCAGCCATTGATGTGATACAGAAAAAGTTAAACGACGGGATGGTACGGACAGGCATGAAAATAACCAACCGCTACAGCCCCGGCTATTGCGGCTGGCATGTGTCCGAGCAGCACAAACTGTTCAGCCTTTTACCCGAGGACAACTGCGGCATCCGGCTCACGGAAACCTCCCTGATGATACCGATAAAGTCAGTCAGCGGCTTTATCGGCGTCGGCGCCAACGTCCGCTTCAACCCCTACACCTGCGATTTGTGCGAAGCCACCCACTGCGTCTACCGCTTCAAAAAATCACGAAACAGCTTGTGACTTTTTACCATTTTCAACGACTAATAATTCATAATTCATAATTATTAAGATGGATACAATTTTAAAAGTACTTTACATGCCGGTTCAGGCTTTCCGTGAGCTGAAAAGCCGTCAGAAATTCCCGTGGATGGGTCTGGTACTGTTATTGATCGTCGTGACTGTCAATAATATCCTGATGATACCCGTTACAACCAAAGTGTTGGAACTCACCTATTCGACGATGAATCTGCCGGTAAGCGACGAACAAATCGAATACATGATGCAATTCATGTACAAAATACGCTACCTGCAAGTTGCGGGGGGCGTTTTTTCCTATCTGTTTATTCTGATAATTTATACGCTGATCGTCTGGATTGCAACGAAACTGGCAAAACAGACAATCTCGTTTCAAAAGACTCTGGAACTGATTATTCACTGCTGTATGGCGATAGCGCTCGGTTCATTAGTCAACTGTTTTGCACTTTACGGGAAAGGGATTGAGACCATTGAGAATATCTATGAAATCTCATTGATTGGCCTGAACGCATTGACATCCGTAGAAAGCGCCGGCGTTATTTTTTATACATTCCTGTCGACATTGACTCCGTTTTACTTTTGGTTTGTGGCTTTACTGACGATTGGTCTGGCTGTCCTTGCCGACATGAAATACCTGAAAGCATTTATTATCAGCTTCATATTCTGGCTAATAATTGTCGCTTATTCGGTCGGTTCCGTTTATTTTTCGAATGTATTCCTGCAACGACAGGGATTGGCGTAGTTAAATGCGTTTCCTGTCCAAACTCCCCGAGTTGCTGCACGAGGTTTATTCTTCTGTCATGCAGCACAAGGTTCGGTCTCTTTTGACCGGATTCAGCATCTCGTGGGGGATTTTCATTCTGATCGTATTGCTTGGCGCCGGGAACGGGTTTCGGAGCGGTATGCTGGCGCTGTTCAGCGGATATGCTTCCAACAGTATCTGGGTAATGGGTTTGAACGTCTCAAAAGCGACTAACAGCGGATTGCCGGTTGGAGCACAGGTGAGATTCGACGATGATTTTATAAAAAGAACAGAAATGCAATTTCCCGAAATTCTGGAAACGGCATCGGAAATAAGTTTGCCGGCAAATAACCTGATAACCTACAAAAATAACACCGGCTTGTTTGAGGTGAAAGGTATCAGCGAAAATTACATGAATATCAAATCGTTGGAAGTCGACCGTGGACGGCTGTTAAACCGCAACGATTACACCGGACGACGACGGTGCGTGGTGATNGGCGAGCGTGTCAGTGAAATATTATTCGGCAATGAGGAGCCGGTAGGCAAGTACATAAATATTGAAGGCGTTATGTTCCAGGTGGTTGGCTTATTAAGCGGCGGTACGATTTTCAGCATGCTGGAACAGGGCAGCATCTATACGCCGTCCGAGACCGTGTTTTATACATTCAACCTGGAAAGAAACTATTCCACTTTCGGCGCTCTCTTACATCAGAATACAAGTTTTGCGACTTTTGAAGGACGGTTAAGGGATTATCTGTCCCAAGCGAAGGGATTCGACAGAGACGATCGGAGGGCTATGTATATCAACAACATACAACAGCAGGTAGAGTCGTTCAACTCGCTTTTCGACGGCATCAACAAATTCCTGTGGGTACTGGGGCTTTGCTTCATCCTGTCGGGCATGATCGGAGTTACGAACATCATGCTGGTTGTCGTGAATGAGCGCAAGGAGGAGATAGGCATTCGTAAGGCGGTAGGCGCAACGCCGGCTTCCATTCTGGAACTAATCATCTCGGAATCCGTCATGCTGACTTTTGTATTCGGCTTGACAGGTATGGGACTTGGCTTTCTGGGTATGTCGGTATACAATTTCATCGTATCGGCTGCACAAAGCGGACAGCAGGAAGTTTTTGCCCGGGCAACGATAGACGGGCTTGTCGTCGCCGCCGCCTTTGTGCTGCTGATCGCGGCAGGCGTATTTGCAGGGCTGTTTCCTGCCCAAAAAGCAGCAAAGATTTTACCGGTCGAAATATTAAGCAAAGTAGTATAAAACACCAAAAGATATGTTTAAAAAAATAGTCATGGTCATCCTGTTAGCCGGATTAATCGGAGCGGCGCTTTTCTTTTCGGACAGGCAAACCAAAAAGCAGGAGATTTTAACCAAAACAATATTTCCCGCTATTGCAACCATCACCCATAAACAGGTTATTTCCGGGAATATCTACCCGATACGCGAAATTGAAGTCAAATCGGTGATTGCAGGCGTGCTCGAAACCTATTACGTATCCATCGGCGATGCGGTGAAAACCGGCGACCGTATCGCCAAAATAAAAACATTATCAGAGCCGATCCAGATCGAAAATGCAAAACTCAATGTGCGGAATGCAGAGATTATCTTCGAACGCGACAAAGCCAATTACGAACGCGACAAAAACCTGTTCGACAGGAAAGTGATCTCCGCCTCCGAATTTGACGAATCGACAAAAACATGGAAAATAAGCTCGGAACAGTACGAATACGCCAAAAACCAGCTCCACCTGCTTCAGGAGGGCTATATCCCTTCGACCAACGTGTCGAATGTCGTCATTGCCACTGCCGCCGGCACGGTTATTGACCTGCCGCTCGAAGAGGGCGCGACCGTCGCCGAGCGCAGCATGTTCCGCGACGGCACGAGCGTCGCCATCATCGCCCGCTTAGATTCATTTGTTTTCAAGGGGCGCGTCGTCGAAAGCGACGCACTGGCGCTGCGACGCGGCACAAAGCTGACGGTCAAGCCCGTCTCCATCGAAGGATATGAAACGGAGGCCATCATCAGCAAAATTTCGCCGAAAGGCTATCTCGAACAGGGTATCATGAAATATAACATCGAAGCCGTCTTCCACTTCACCGACAGCCTGCAGATGTATTCCGGCCTGAACGCAACCGCCGAATTTGTGATGAACGAAAGGCACGATGTCCTGACGCTCCCCGAATCCTGCCTCTCGTTCCGCAACGACTCCACATTCGTCGACCTGCTCAAAGCCGGCAAATTTGAAAAAACGCCTGTCCAAACCGGCATCTCCGACGGCATCAGCATCGAAATAATCAGCGGCATTACCGAAAACGACAAGGTGAGAAAATAAAGGCAGTTTTCAAAAATCAGCAATCAACTTTTTGCCGTTCTTTTTATTGGATTCGTCACCAAGAAAGGATTTAAGGATTTCTTCCAGCGCTTTTTTCTTTTTCAGGGTCAGTTCGAGTTCACTTGCCAGACGAGTGTGTTCTCTGGCCTGATAAAAAATATTGCGACTCTTCTCCTTTACGGTAATACGGTACCGGATATACTGAACAATGATAACGGTAAGCATGAAAACATAAAGGACAATACCAATACTAAAAGGGATTATAAAATTATTCATGATACTTTATTTCTGTGATTACTGCCTGCAAAAATAAATGCCGAAAAGGTAAAAGTTGGGAAGATTTATAAATTTTCCCAACTTTTTTTTGAAAACGCCGAATCAGGCATCTAATTTGTCATTTTTTGATAATCAACCTTGAATTGTGTGGGCGAAAGTCCCGTCATTTTTTTGAACGAATTGTAAAACGTTTTGCGTTCGTCAAAGCCTACCTTGTATGCGATCTCTTCGATTGAAAACTTTTTCGGGCCGGAATCCATTATCAGACGAACCGCCTCCTTTATACGGTATTCGTTTATACACGAATTGAAGTTCTTCCCTGCACACCGGTTAATAGCCCGCGAGAGATAGTTCCGGTTTACTTTGATATGTCCAGCCATATCTTCGATTGAAATTGCAGGTTCACGGTACAGGTATTTATTTTGAAGCGCCAGTTGAAACTGCCCGTATATCTTGCGGTCGGCTTCTTCGATGTTATTATGCCTGTCAGCATTTTCAGTCAATTTGGATTCAACTTTTTCATAAGCCCATTCCTGTGATTTACGAACCAGTTCGCGATAGGCTGCATTTCTTTTGCGATAAAGGATATATACCCATCCCAACAATCCGAAAATGGAGACGAGGCAAACTGAAAGAATCAATAACCGGAGTTGCATCTGTTTCCTCTTAACTGTCTCCCGGTCAAGTTCGTATTGCCGTGCAAGCGATTCCTTTTGCTCCATGCGGAGTAGCAGTACGGCGTCAAACTCTGCTTCAATTTTATTAATCATCTGCAGCGTGGAATCCATATAAGCCATGCTTAACGCTGTATTTCCAACAGCAGCATAATATTTATTCATGGCTTCGTAAATGCGAGACCATATTATATTACGCGGCATTTTAAGGTTACATTCCATGGCCAGGTCAATGTAATATTTCGCTTCTTCAATATTGCCTTTTTTTATACAGGCTTTCGCTAAATTGGCAGCCACGCCCGATGCAAATGCATTATCATTTTCTTTCAGCATAATTTCAAGACTGCTTTTGAGCAACGGTAAGGCTTTGTCATATTCGCCGCGCACCAGCATGTTACTCCCCAGGTTACCCTGCGAAATGCCTGTCCAGTTATTTTTATACCGATCGCTTTCTTCAGGATGGAGAGCGGTAACTTGTAGTATGGCATGAAAACAGCTGTCGGAACGGTCAAGATCGTTGTAACCGTAATGATAGGAAAGCCCCAATCCGTTGCGGGCATGTTGCTTTGGATATGGCGTCCGGTCATTATCCTTTACTTCCAGTACCCTGTTGTAAAAGGCAACAGCCTTGGTATAGTCCCTGAAATAATAATGAGCATTGGCTATCTTTATCAAATAATCGGCTATTTCAGGAATATCATCGGAAGAGAGGCTTTGCAGCCGCTCTTCCTGAATCCTGTACTGCTCGAATGCCAGTTCATAATTCTTCATGTCATCCCAGTAACATTCAATTATTTTCTGCCTGACTATCAGTTCTAAAAAATTCACGTTTGCCTTTTTTGCCTCTTCTAAAAGCAGCCACATCTTTTTCAGTAATTCATCAATCGGGAAAAAATCATTTCCGTATAATTCAAACTTCCGCCTGAATAATTCCAGTTCGGCATAGGCGACAAGTAATTTCCATTCTGTTTTGCCGGTCTTATACGCTGTTTCTACTATCCGGTCGATGATTTTTCGTGCATCTGTTGTGTCGGATATTGATATCAAAAGAATTTCGTTATACAGGTCTTCCGAGTATTCGGCATATTTTTTATCTGCCATTTTCATGAACGGATTATCCTGCGCTGAAAGAGCGGAGCAGATCAAAAACAATAAAAACATTACCGGTAAATTGGGAATGGCTTTCATCATGGTCTTTTATTTATATTGTAAACAGGTCGTCCAGTATCACTTCGCTTTGGATGTTACCCCAATATTCGTTATGCTTTACGCCGTAAGTGGTGAGCATGGTGAGGTGTACCGCTTTTCCGGTACGTGTTTTTTCGGCAAATGTCCATACTTTGTTCCGTAAATTTTTATCGGTTTCTTTGGTGATAACAAATTCTTTTCTTGAGAACTTCATTTCGCAGATGTTTATAACATTGTCGTTGCGGTCGATGATGAAATCAATCTGTACGCCTTCATCTTCCTGACGGTTCCGCCACGAAGCAGTGTGGGTAATGATGCCGCTGATACCCAGTTTCCTGCGAATTTGCGAGATGTGCGACTGGCATAGCAGTTCAAATGAAAATCCCGCCCAGGCGTTATGCGAAGGCGTATTGATGGTGTTCGTCCAGAAATTTTTGTCGGTTATCTTCCTGTCTTTTAAAAAATGTATGTAAAACAGTGAATAAAAGTCGGTT
>JGI24704J35079_10000938_pt1 | contig 12890 bp, 13 predicted proteins | sample TergutNt197P3_FD_35079 | JGI IMG/M metagenome (IMG submission 35079)
CGGTGTTTTGCAGATCAGCCATACACCACCTCCCCTTGATCGTTCAGGGTGAAAAGGCCGTCTTCAATGACATCGGCCAGGGAAAGAGCGTCCTCATGGAACGCGCCGACGTGATCGGCCACGTCCGGGTCAAGCGGAACATACAGAGCGGCATTTGCCGCCAGTTGTTCCGCTACCGCTTTCGCGGCTGCCTTGAGATAGTCTTTGTGTGTCACCGTAATTCTCCTTGTTGAGTGTTGATAAGAAAAAGGGGCTTGACCCTCTGGAGCGCGTCCAGGGGAACAAGCCCGAAATACCGACTGTCGAAACTGCCGGGATGATCCGCCAGCACCAGTGCCATGCCGGAGGGAATGACGCCTTCCGGCAATGCCGAAGGCATGGCGCGGCCCAGGCTGTCCGTATGGCGGATAAACAAATTGCCGGGGATCGCATCCCCAGGCAGGCCCGCGACCATCTTGAGCAAAGGCCGCAGACCGGAAGGACAGGAACCGGCTTGCAGATAGCCGCGCTCCCGCGCCAACTCCGCAAATTCCCCTTCCAGGCATAAGACCGCGAAATCCCCCTTGCCCGGAGTACCCGGGCAGAGGGCATAGATGCCTTTGGGCAGGGAGGGCGTGAGATTGACCCGGAGGCCCGCGCACCAGAAAAGCAGAAACGCAAGGGCCAGACCGGAAAACACCAGGGCGCTACCCCGTAAAATAGCGTTCATAGCTTTCCTTTTCCGGGGCGGGCGTAGCCGGTTTTTCCACCGGAGCGGCGGACTTGGCGGCATAGAGCGAATCAGAGCTTTCCGGCGCGGGCATTTTGGAGCGGGCGGAAAAGACCGGATCGAAGAAATAGAGAATCTGCCGCCCGTAGATCGGTGATTGCCCGGCTGTAAAAATGAGCATATCGCCGGGCTTTATGACGCGGCCTTGCGCGTCTTTCTCCGGGCCGGGCAGCCGCATACACTCGTCAGGCGTGAGCAGGGGCCGGGCCGTTTCCGTGATGTTGACCGAGGCGTTTTTCAGATGGCCCGACCTGGAGCCGGAAAGCGAAACCTTTTCTTCCACCACCGTTGTCTTGCCGGTCATATCCGAAAGCGTTTTGGCCGTTTCAATGGTATTCGGCGCATAGGCAATACGGACATGGCAGTTTGCCATGAGCGCGTTGTCTTTGCCGTACACGCCGTTGAGTTGGGTAATGTCCTGAACAATGAGATAGACCTTGCCGCCGTAGCCCGCGATGTAGGCCAGCGCCTTTTCCATGATCGGGAGCTTGCCGAGGGAAGTGAACTCGTCCAGAAGGAGCAGGAGGCGATGCTTGTAGCCCGCCTTGGAAGAGCCGTCCGCAAACTCCATTTTCGCGCAGACCCGGCGCACAATCATATCCACCATGAGCCGGAGCAAAGGCCGCATCCGGTCTATGTCCGCAGGGGATATGACCAGATAGAGGTTGACCGGCGCATCATGGTTCATCAGATCGTGGACACGGAAATCACAGGCGGCGGTATTGAGCGCCACCACCGGATCGCGGTACAGAGCCAGGTTTGTGAGAACTGTTGACACCACGCCGCTGGCTTCATTATCCGCCTTGTTCAGCATTTCCCTGGCGGCGGAGGCGATGAAGACATGGGCCTTTTGGCCGTAGTCGCCTTCCGCATCGGGGAAAAGTTCTTTGAGCAAATCCGCATGAGGGGTTGCCACCATTTCTTCAAAGAGGTCTTTGATGGTGCGGCTTTCATCAGCCAACATGCAGGAAAGGTCATACAGCGTTGCCGGGCGCTTCTGATCGCAGCGAACCATGATGCAGCAATGCAGGAGAGCGCCGCCGAGCATGGCGAAAGCGGCCTTGGCCCAATGGTCTTCCAGCCCCTTGCCCAAAGGATCAACGAGCATGGAAGCCATGTTTTGCGTATCAGGAATCGCCAGCAGGGAATCCAGGCGAATTTCTTCCAGATTGAAACGGGCGGACGTGCCGGAAGCATCGGAAGGATCGAAGCGCAGGACGTTTTGCCCGATAGATTTTCGCCAGCCGGAAGTGAGCGCCCAATTCTCGCCTTTAATATCCAGAACGATGGAAGAGCCTTCCCAGGCCAGGAGCGTAGGCAAAATCAGGCCCACGCCCTTGCCGGAGCGCGTTGGCGCGAAAACCAGAATATGCTCCGGCCCGTTGTGCCGCAGATACAGTTGCGTTTCTTTCTTGACCCATCCGCCCACATACACGCCCTTGCCTTCCAGGTAGGCCATGCGGCGGATTTCTGTTTCATTCGCCCATCGGGCGGAGCCGTGCAGGCTGGCGTTTGATTTCAGTTTTTTGGCAAAGCCGAGCCAGACGCCCAGGATGATGAATTGCGGAAACAGGAACAGCATTTGACTGTGAATAATGGCCTGTTCCATGAAGCCGTAAGCATCATGGGCGGCAAAGCTGTTGTTCCATACCAGGGCCGACCAGGGCGCATACCAGGGCAAACCCCAGGCGAAAAACCAGGGATCGCCAAGGGCGGGCTGATAGCTCCAGAAGGCCGCTATGCGTTGCGTTGCCAGCACCATGCAGCCGAGAGCCAACAGGAGCATGAAAGGCAGATACATCCAGCGGAGGCTTTTGGAGGGCTTATTTTCCCCCAGGCCGTATTGCGCGGGCATGACGAACTCCAAAAAGAGGCCGTCAGGCGGCGCTACGTTGGGGCGCGAGGCCCGCAGAAGACGGTTATTCAGCGCGAAGCCGCATAGGGCTTCTGAAATACCAAATCCTTGGTGACAATCACGTTGAACTGATAGCCGGGCCTGATTTCCAGAGTAGGCTTGATGTTGAGGTTTTTCTGGAGCAGTTGCATGGTGGTTTGTCCAAGTTGCGCGGCCAGGGCCGAAGACATTTCCTGTTGCATGGTGGGCGTATTGTCCATGCCGCTGTTGCTGGACATGGAATCCATCGTATAGGCCATGCCGCCGGAAATGAGCGACATAAGGACAGCCGAGCCGAATATCCGCAAATAATGGTTATTGACCTGATCCGTGTACCCGGCAAAGCCCGACATATCCGAGCCGGGCATGGCCCCAAGNGTGAAGGCCGAGCCGTCAGGGAAAACAAGCCGGTTCCAGGCCACCAATACCCTTTCCTGCCCATAGACCACGCGGGAATCATAGACGCCGAACAGTTTTGCCCCTTGCGGGATAAGCAGTTGCCGCCCGGAAGCCGTGTCCCATACATTTTGCGAAACTTGGGCGATGATGTTTCCGGGCAAATCGGAATTGATACCCGTCACCATGACCGAGGGAATCACGGCCCCGGTTTTGATTTCCAGGGATTGCCCGGCCATGCGGCCATGCGGCAATATCCAGCTTTCATCACGCCCGGCGCGTTCAAAGAAGGCTTCCTTGTCCTTATCCGCCGAAGGGTCATAGGCATTTTCCCGAAAACCATAGGGGTCAAGAACAGATTCCCTTGTGTTTTCGCGTCTATTCTCCGCCTGGACAGGCGGAGCGGATTGCGTTGTGGCGCTTGATGCCACTTTGACGCCCAAAGGCGCGGACAGGGCCGTAAGTTGCGCTTGTAGCTTCATGCGCCGGATGTTTTCCATTTCTCGCTGATACGGGTCAGGCTCTTGCTTATTGTCCCGCACCACAATCAAAGGCTCAGAGCGGGGTTTTTCAGGCTGGACAATGGCCGGAGAGTTGGGCGGAGGCGTCAGGGCCAGCCCCTTGCCTTCACCCATGAGCAGAGGCTTTTCTTCTTCCCGTATGTCCACCTTGGGCGTTCCGTTTTGTTCTTTTTCCTGGTTATGGGCAAAATTGACGCTGTAAACCAGAGCGCCGAGCAGAAGCAGCACAAAGAGCAAAAAGGCATACAGAGGCCATTTGCTCATTTTGGCCGCGCCGACCTTTTTCACCGGCTCCAGGCTGTTGGGGGTTTTGTCGCTCATGGTTCCCCCTCACTGTTCCACAGGGGCGGGAATGATCAGGGTATGCCCCAAAAGGACGAGATCGGGCGAAGTGAGCTTGTTGCGCTGCATAATCGCTTGAGGCGGGACATTGTATTGCGCCGCGATTTTTTTCAAAGTGTCTCCGCGTTGCACGAGATGGCGCTGTTCTTCCCGAAGCTGGACGCTATCGCCGCCCTCCGGCGAGGCTTGCGGACTTTCGGAAGCCAGGGGCATTTCCGCCTGTCGCCAGAAATTCGCGGCGGCGGCGGATATATCGTCCGCCTTTTCCTTGACCGCATCCACAGCTTTGCCCANGCCGGAACGCGATGCTTCAAAGACCGTCCGGCTTTGCCCGGCTTCCGCCTGACCGTGCGCGTCATAAGCCCGCGCCATGACCCGGACATCCTTGCCGTCCGAAAGCCGGAGCCTGAGATACCACGCGGCCTTTTCTTCCAGCATATCCAACGTATAAGCCACCATGAAGGCATCGGAAGAATCCGGCGCGGCCAAGATAAAACCTTTGGCCCGCAAACCGCTTTCAAAGGCCACGGCAAAGCCGTTTTCCGCGTCCTTGGCCGGAATCACAGCGAGGCTTGTATGGCCGGGCGGGTACAATTCCGCGAGGATGGAAACCGCATCATCGGCAATGGCCTCAACGGCGGGCTTTCCCGGCAGAGGCCCGGCAAAGGAGCCGAAGGGAGCGCGTGAAGCGCAGCCGGAAGTGAGAATTGCGGCCAATATTATGGAAATAAGAAGCGACTTCATTATTTTGCCCCCCTTATGATCTCTACTTTCTCCTGATCGCCGCCCACGCCGATAATCAGGGCAATGCGCTCAAAAAGGCCGTCCACGACCATTGCCTGATCCTTGACCCGGTAATTGACCAAAACATCTTTGCTGCCCTTGCGGACAAGCAATACCGGCATTTCCCCGGACTTGGCCTTTTCCGGCAGACGGATGAAAGTCTGTTGCCCATCGTCATAGACCCGTTCCGGCTTCCAGGCGGCGGAGCCGCTGACTTCATAATTGAAATTGAGGGAAGCCAAATCCACGGCCTTGCCGTCTATGGACGTGGAGGCCCATTCCCGTTCCCTGGCTTCCCTGGCCCGTCTTTGCGCGACTTGTTGCCGCAGCTCGTCGGAATACAGAAAACCGACATAGGGCGTGTGTCCGGTACGTTGAGAAACAAGGCGCAGATGATAGACCCGGCGATCTGTCGTGACCACGGCGGAGCTTTCCAGGCCAGCATCCACCGGCTTGATGAACAGATGCACCCTGGAATCCGGGCCGCTTCCCGCCGAGCCGGATACCACCAGCCAGCGGGCCGAATCGCCAACCACGATTTCATTGACCGATTCTCCGGCCTGCAATTCCACATCACAGACCTGCATGGGCGAGGCAATGATCGTGGGAAGACTCGCCCCATGCACGAAAACCACTTTGCCGCCATCGGCCAGCATCGGATCAACCATCCGGCGCGACCANTCNGAAGANAGGCGCATCGCCTTTTTTTCCTTTTCGTTCAGNGGCACGATACGGGGGCTGATATAGTCAATGTCCTGTATAGGGGGCTTGATATTGCCCACAGCCGGAGGCCAGCCGTCAGGCACGTCAGCGGCATAGGCGGGACTTGATAAGGCATACAGAGCGATACAAACAGCGATAAACAGTCGTTTCATGGAATACTCCTTATTGTGCATCGGGTTTTGCGGGAGCAGCCGGAGCGTTTGCCCCCACCACCTTCCCGGCTGAAAGGGCCGTGATATAGACACCGCCAGGATTGCGGAGCAACACCGCATCCTCAGTTGGCGGATTGATCTGGATAGTTGCCGTGGCTTCATAGACATAGGAATCCAGCAAGACCCCGGCGTGACTGCGGACAGTTTCCACCCACTCCACCCGGTAGGAATCCGGCGATACCGGCAGGGGCAACCCCTTGATTTCCACATGGACGAGCTTGTTTTTGGCGATTTCAAAGGGATTGTTGGCTTCATACCATTCGCGCAGCACCCCCTTGGCGCTCCCGGCCATGTAGAAAGACAGCCGTTCAATCATTTTGCGCTGGAGTTCCACATCAGCCGTGACTGTGCGCCAATCGGCAATACAGGCCGCAATGGACGCCTGGATCAGCCGCCGGGGCGTGGAAGACGCCGCACTCGCCCGCGCCACCACGCCGATCTTGCCGAGAGCGTCCACTTCAATGATGTAGGGAACGGTTTTCACCTGTCGGGCCTGGATCACGTTGCCCGCGATGGACAGGCCCATTATGACAAGGCACATGAAAGCGGCCATGCGCCATTGCGCGGCCCGGCTGATATAGGAGCCGTAGCGTTCCAGCCATTCCTCACGAGCGTTGATGTAGGGATTGTCCCCCAGGCCAGCGCCTTGCGCTGGCGCCGGGGTTTTCTTTTTGAAAATGTTCATGGTTCATTCCTTGTTTTGGCTCATGCTGGCGCGTTCAAGGCGTTCCTGCATTTCTGAGCGGGTTCGTGTGGAAAGGGCTTTTTCCCCGGAAGTCTTGGCNTCCTGCCGCGCTCCCCACAGGGTTTGCGCCATGTGTGCCGCTTTGCCGAAGCCGGTTTTGCCTTCCAGCCCGGCGACATTGGCCGCGTCTTTCACATTTTGGGCTGTATTGGAGCCTGAAATGGCCGCGCCGAGAGCAGCGCCGCCCACCGCAGCGGCGGCGGCGGTCAAAGCCGATCCGCTGGAAATGTGAGAGCCGTTGATAATGCCGGAACAGGCGTCAGGCAGGGATTTGACCAGGGCAAGCAGGACAATGGACGCGCCTATGACCACGAAAATATCCTGCAATTCGGCAGCGGACGTATCAAAGCTCTCTATGAAGGAGATACCGACGCCCAAAACGAGTTGCAGGACAAAGAGCTTGAAGGCCACGGACAGCGCATAGCGCAAGGCATTTACGGCATAATCCTTCATAAAGTTGGAGCCGCCGAAGCCCACCAGGATCAACGAGGCCATCATGGCAATCATGGCTTCGCATTTGATGAGAACCACATAGGCCGAAATCAGCGCGAAGCAGACAATGACCACCAGAGCGGCAATGAGCAAAGCGAGGGAATTGCCCGGCGACCACGCCGAGAGCTTATCCAGTATGAGCTTGACCAGCTTCATGCCGGTAACAAAAGGCGCATCGGAAGCGTATTGCCCGGCAGAGAGTTCCAGGCCGATGGACTTGAGGCCGTTGATCAGGTTCCACGTCCATTCTCCGTAATTGTTGATCACGGCCAGGAAAAACCCGGCCATGAGCAGGAGCATCACGAACTGTTTGATAATGTCCGCAAGCTGATCCCGGTTCAGCGCCGCCTTGATGCCGAGAAAACACACTTCCAGAATGAGCAGCCAGCGGAAGACAATCAGGGCGTACTTTTTCAGCACCGGCTCCCAGGCCGAAGTCTTGTTGTAAAATTCCGTTACCAGCCGGGAAACGAAATCCGTATCAGTTGCGGCATGGCAGACGGCGGGCAACAAGAGCAGCGCCGGAAGGCACAGGGCCAGAACGATGCATATGTGGCGTTTCATGGCGCGGCCTAAAANGGATCAGGTTTTGAGCGCAGGCCGCCCAGGTTGCCGGTTTTACTTGCATCACGCCAAAGCTCCTGTTGCATCTGACTTTCTTTTTCGTCCTTCATTTGTGAAGCCAGATTTGATTGCACTTGGGTTGCCATGAGTTCCCGAAGCTGGCGGGCTTCCTGCACCTGGAGCGCGGTAAGCTGGTTTCCGGCCATGATTGCCTTTTGTTGGCCGTCCGGGGAGGATAAAAGATTGTCTATGTACGACTGGAAGCGTTCCGGGTCTTGCTGTAAATCGGCAAGTTGCTGGCCGCTGAGTTGAAATGTGGCTTGGGTAGCCTGATCCACGTTGGCAGCCCATTTGTTCCACTCCGCTTCATAGCGGGCATTGGCCTGTTCCACTTGGGCCGGAGAAGCCCCGGCCAGATCGCCAAAAAGGCTTTGCTCTGGAAACAGGTTCATAAAAATCTGCCCCAAGGCCACCATATCGCCGCGTTGTGTCCGCAGTGTGGAAGACAGGTTTGCCAGCCGGGTAAGACTGCCCTTGAGTTCATTGACCAAATTTGACGGCAGTTGCGCGGTGTTCTGGAGCATATTGGCGTATTGCTCCACGTTCTGTTGCACCATGCGGATCTGTTGCGCCGTCTGCATGACGGATTCCTTGTAGTCGTTCATAAGGGTTGCAAGCTGTTCCACGCTGGTAATGCGTTCCATCATTTGCGTAACGATGTTGCTGCAATTCACGCAGGTCACGGTAAGGGCGTGAGCCGGGGCCGCATACAGCAGCAGGGATAGAGCGGAAAAAATCAGATAGCGTTTCATAGTTCCTCCTTGTGGGATTGCGAGTTGTGAGGAAGCGCCCCGCGTTCTTCCAGCCAGACCTGTTGCCAGCCATGCGGGCCATGCAGCCCGGCCAGTTCCTGGATACGGGCAATGCTTTCCTTGTCGGAAGCGCCGACAAAGGCCAGGGTTTGAGAGCCGAGGGCAAGCTGGACGCGGCGGCGTCCTTGCGGGGAAACAAGGTAGTAGTCCCGTTTTGGTACGGAGCTTGCGATGATGGATACTTGGGTTTCGTTGAGGCCCATGCCGGTATAGAGTTCGCGCTGGCCTTCCTGCCGGGCCGCAATGTTGGGCAGGAATATCTTTGTCGGGCAGGACTCGGAGAGGACATCCAAAATGCCGGAGGTTTTGGCGTCGGAAAGGCTTTGTGTGGCGAGAATCACGGCACAGTTGGCTTTCCGAAGGACTTTCAGCCATTCGCGGATTTTTGCCCGGAATACCGGATGGCCGAGCATGATCCAGGCTTCATCCAGCAGCAGAATTGTAGGGGAGCCGTCCAGGGCTTTTTCAATGCGATGGAAAAGGTAGGTCAAAACGGGAATCAGGTTTTTGTCGCCCAGGTTCATCAGTTCCTCAAGCTCAAAAACCATAAAAGGCGAGAGGGAAAGCGCGTCCGTATCCGCGTCCAGAAGCCGTCCCATTGCGCCTTGCGCGGTATAGTGCTGGATAGCCTCTTTGATCTCCCTATCCTGAACAACATGGTAGAAGGCCGTCAGAGAACGCAGATGCTCCGGGTTTGCCGCGAGGCTTTGCATGGCCGTATGGATGGCGTTCCGATGCGCGGGCATGACATTGAAGCCCTGCAATTCCATGAGAGAGGCAATCCATTCTTCCGCCCAGGTGCGCTCTTCCGCCGAATCAATGCGCTGGAGAGGCGCAAAGGCGAGTTCCGAGCCGCCGATTGCGTAATGAGCGCCGCCGGCGGCAAGGCATAGGGGAAAAAGGCTCATGCCCTTGTCAAAGGCGAAAATGCGGGCATTTTCATAACAGCGAAATTGCGCGGCCAAGAGAGCCAGCAAAGTGCTTTTGCCCGCGCCGGTAGGCCCGAAGATCAGCGTATGGCCGAGATCGCCAACATGGATGTTCAGCCAGAAAGGCGTGTTTTTATCCGTCATAAGCACGGCCAGGGGCCGGGAATCAGGCGGATAGAAAGGACAGGGATTGTACGGCAAGCCCGTCCAAACTGAGGCCAGGGGCAAAAGGTCAGCAAGGTTCAAGGTATTCACCAGCGGGCGGCGGATATTGGCGTACCCGTTGCCCGGATGCGTCCCAAGCCAGGCTTCCAGGGCATTGACGGATTCAATGCGGCAGCCGAAGCCGAGTGTCTGGATTGACCGGCGCAGTTCCCGCGACCAGTCTTTCAACTGTTCCTGATCCTCGTGCATGAGGACAATGCTGGAAGTCAGATAGCCAGCGCCAACATAACCGCCCTGGACTTCTGTGAGCGCGTTTTCCGCGTCTTCCGCCATCAAAAGAGCGTCCCNGTTGGCGCGGGCGTTGGGATTGTTGAAAAATTGGTCAATGAAGCGATAGACCTGTTGCCGCCAGCCCTTGCGGTAATTGTTGATTTCTTTCAGCGCGTCATACTGATCCAGGCAGATGAAGCGGGAAGAAAAGCGGTATTCCAGGGGCAAGGCATCCAGTTCCGCCAGCATGGCCGGATAGGATTCTTGCGGCAGCCCGTCTATGGCGAGGATCGCCAGATGTTTTTTTCCAAGGCGCGGAGCTATGCCGCCGATAAGGTCTTGACTGCCGAGCAGCGCGTCCAGATACATGGGCGTTTCCGGCACTCGCATGGGATGGAGTTCACCGGAAAGGCAATGCTGGAGGTGGGAAAGNAGATCGGATTGTGTATAGTCCTCACCGTCCGCATAGTAGGCCGTCCGCTCCGTCAGGCGTTGCAGATGCAAAACGCTGGAAAGCGCGTCTTCCAAGAGTTCCAGGGAATTTTGAAACTGGAGCAGGAATTTTTCCAGGCCGGAATAGNTTTCTCCGGCCTGTACTTTACCGGCCATACTGGAAGCCTTGAAATCCGGCTTCCAGGTGACGGCCAGCACTGCGTTTGTGCCGTAACAGCGCCCGCTTTCNCCATCAAAGAAGGCCCGGCGCTCATCATCTATAAGTGTTGTCACCGGATCGGGAAAATGCCCCTTGCCCGGCCCAGGATAGGCTCTATGGCTGGAACGGATAGCGTCCACATTGAGCATCCAGCCCGTCCCCAGGAGCTTCACGGCATTGCCGACCTGTGCCGAAACATAGGCCCGTTCATCCGGGGTGCTGGAATCCGTATCCTGGCCGCGTATCTCCCAGGCCGCGAGAAAGGAGCCGTCTTTGTTGAGGACAATGCCCGGCGCGGCCAAAAGCGCATACGGCAGCAAATCGGGCAGCCCCTTTGCTTTTGTGCGGTAATCAATGAGTTTCAGCATGAGTACCCCCCAACGAGCCGCCAGCGGCTTGCCTTGGCGGGGTAAAAATCCTGCTGTTTGATATGACGCAACCAGACCCGGCTCATAACCGGATCGGCCTTTGCCATGCGCCGCAGGGCAAACACCGCCACGAGCCAGAAGGTAGCGGCGGCAATGGCGGAAACAGCGGTAAGCCCCCCGACCCCGACCAACAGAGCGATCAGGGCGGAAGTCATAACCGGCTCCCGTTCCGCGCCCAGGACATGCGCGTGGCGGTGCAGTGATTGATGGATAGGAACGGAGCGGTTCATATTACCGCCCCGGAGAAGGAGAACACGGAATTGACGATGGAGGCGGCAAAGGCGATGAAGCTGATGCCGAAGACCACGGACAGCAGGAGCTTGAAACCGCCGCTGATGTCGTCTTTGTTCATTATGAAAATGACGCCGCAGAGCGCCATTGCCACAATGGAAATCCATTTGCCCGCAGGGCCGGTTATGGTGTTTACGACCTGTTCAAGCGGGCTGGAAAATTCCGTTATGCCGCCGGAGGCCAAGGCAAAATCGGGGAAAACGAAAAGACAGGCCAGAAGGCCAAGGACGAAGGAGTTACCGAGGGGCAGTTTGTGAAGGCGCATGACGATCTCCTTGGAGGCCGTCAGGCGGCGCGGCGTTGGGGCGCGAGGCCCGCAAAATGTGTCTGGTTTTGCAGCGGGGGCAGGAAATGACTATTTCACCCAATTCCATGCTCCCTTTCGCCAAAAGTCTGCCGCAGCTTCCACACCGTATTTCAGATGAATACAGTGTATAGGCACTCTGTTTCATAGCCCTCCTTTTTGGGATCGTACCCGTTGACCTTGATAATGTTGGATATGCGGCGCTGGTTATCCGGCGTCTTTTCCATATAGACCACCAGATCGACAGCCCGGCCTATGAGCGGACGCTTGGGGCCAAGGCCCGCTTCCTCAATCAGTTCTTCCAAACGCGGCAAGGCTTCTTCCGCCGAATCGGCGTGGAACGTGCCGATACCGCCAGGATGCCCGGTATTCCATAATTTCAGAAGTTCCAGAGCCGCCGCGTCCCGCACTTCACCCACCAGAATACGTTTCGGCGCATAGCGCATACTGACTTTCGCCAGCGCCCGCATATCCACATTGGCAATGACGGACGTGCGGAAAAAAACCGCGTTGGGGCTTTTGGATTGCAGTTCCGCCGTGTCTTCCAGAATCAGAAGCCGATGCGAAGGCGTAAGCTCGGAAATGGCATGAATGACCGCGTTCACAAAAGTTGTCTTGCCGCTGGACGTGCCGCCGACCACTACAATGTTGCGGCGCCTCGAAACGGCGTCATGGATGATGGACACCACTTCCGCCGTGATGGAACCGGCAGCCAGATATTCCGCCAGAGTGAAAACCCTGGACGCCTTTTTGCGGAGCGAAAATGACGGCCCAGGCCCGACTATCGGCGGAAACGTCCCTTCAAAACGGGAGCCGTCCAGGGGAAACTCCCCTTCCACAATGGGGTTTCTGTCATTGACTGTAATATCCAGGCCGCTTGCCGTCAGGGAGAGAATAAGCCGCCCTTGTGCCGGGGAAATGTCGCCTATGCGCTCATGATCCTGCCCATAGCGTTCTATCCACAAGGAGCCGTCAGGGTTCAGCATGATCTCGATAACTTCCTCATCTACCAGAGCGCCCATAATCAGAGGCCCGCAGTTATGGCGCAGACTTTCCAGAAGACGCGGATCGTCACAGGCCCGGCGCATCACAGCCCCCCAGGGCAGCAAAGGCCGGAAAAGCGAGAAGACAGGCCGGAAGGCCCAGGAGAAGGGATTTACCGAGGGGCCGTTTGTGAAGGNGCATGACGATCTCCGTGGAGGCCGTCATGCGGCGCGGCGTTGGGGCGCGAGGCCCGCAGAATGTGGACGGTCTTACAGCGTGGGCAGTGAAGCTCTATCGTTCCAGCTTCAACATTCCCTTTTGCCAGGAGTTTGCGGCAGCTTCCGCAGCGGATTTCATGCGGCAAGAGCATCAGCGCAGCCCCCGCAGGAAAAATACAGCCACATTGAGCAGCGCCGATACGGAAACAATGGCGGCAGCCCAATAGACAGCGGCTTTGAAGGCGTTGAGCGTGGCCGCGTGATCGTCAAAGACCTTGCGTATGCCTTCCACCGAGGCCGAAGACAGGCTTGTGGAAAGCTGTTCCACCGCCGCAT
>JGI24704J35079_10000947_pt1 | contig 12833 bp, 7 predicted proteins | sample TergutNt197P3_FD_35079 | JGI IMG/M metagenome (IMG submission 35079)
TTGTTGTTTACACAGACATCGTGCAGCAGGACATCTGCACATAAAAAATCCGTTACCTGGAAATCTCTGGAAGAATTGGTGTCACAGATGACACTGGCAGAAAAGGTAGGCCAGATGACACAGGCTGAACGCGGGGACATCCGCGAAGGCGATATCAAAACATATTTTCTTGGTTCGATCCTGAGCGGCGGCGGTTCAACACCGGCAGAAAACACGCCGGAAGGCTGGGTCGGCATGACCAACGCTTTTGTGGAAGAATCCCTGCAAACACGGCTGGGTATCCCGGTGATCTACGGGCTTGATGCCGTACACGGTAATGCAGTTGTATTGGATGCGACGGTTTTACCGCACAATGTAGGGTTAGGCGCTATAGCCGCAGGCGATCCGCAGCGGGGTGCAGAAGCGGCATACACGGCAGGGCGTATTACTGCGGATGAAATGCTGGCAACCGGCGTACGGTGGAATTTTGCNCCGGTGCTTGGTGTGGCAGAAGACATACGCTGGGGCCGTACCTACGAAAGCTACAGCGAAAATGTTGAGATTGTTACCGTAATGGGTGCAAATTTTGTCAAAGGTTTACAGGAAGGCGGAGCGGCTGCGTGCATGAAGCACTTTTTGGGCGAAGGACAGACAATAGACGGGCACAATCAGGGTAATGCGCTGCTGGATCGGGCCGGAATTGAACGCATACTTCCGCCGTACCGGGCAGCTATTGATGCGGGCGCAATTTCACTGATGCCGTCATATTCCAGCATTAATGGAATAAAAATGCATGAAAGCAAAGAACTTCTGACCGGTTTATTAAAGGAAGATATGGGGTTCGAGGGCTTTATAATTTCTGATTGGGCGGCATTTATACAATTATCGGGGGGCAGTTTTAAGGCGCAAATTGCCAATGCGATTAATGCCGGTGTCGATATGTACATGGCAACCAACGGGCGTGCAAATTGGATGATATTTATTTCCTTGCTAAAAGAACTCGTCGAAGAAGGGATTGTTCCGATGGAGCGTATTGATGATGCTGTGCTGCGCATACTCAGGTTTAAACAAAGCATCGGTTTATTCGATGCGCCTCTGACAAAAAAAGCGGGTACGGTCGGCTCAGAAGCAAACCGGGCAACGGCTCGTACGCTGGTTTCGGATTCGCTTGTATTGCTGCGTAACGAAAACAATGTCATCCAACAATTGCCATCATATAAAAATATATTGGTAGCCGGACACGGCGCAGACAACATAGGTATGCAATGCGGCGGATGGACAACTACCTGGCAGGGAATGCATGGTCCCGTTACAAAGGGCACAACGATACTGGAAGCCATACGATCGGCAACAGAAGGAAGGGCGACTGTTACATACGACGAAGACGGGAAAGTAGACGGAAATTTTGACGTAGTAATCGCGGTAATCGGAGAAAATCCTTACGCCGAAACACATGGCGATCGTGCCGCATTGATCATCGGNCCNGATCCCGAACATGTTAGTGTGGAAGATGTAGATACGATGCGTAACCGTTCCAATCAGATCAATATTCGTCCAAACGACNTGGATATGCTGTGGGAGGCTTACGATTATGATTGTCCGGTGATCGTAATCATGCTGTCAGGGCGGCCTATGACCATAGGCGATGAATATCTTCACTGGGATGCTTTTATAGCAGCATGGCTGCCGGGTACGGAAGGCACCGGGATTACAGACGTATTGTTCGGCAATCGTAATTTTACCGGACGAACACCGTACACCTGGCGCAAAACCATAAACGGGGAAATCTTGTTTCCCTTTGGCTACGGGTTAACCAAATAACCGTAACCGGCTGATTAAGGAGTAAAAAAATGAAACGGAACATTTTACTTGTTGTGTTGTTTTCCGGTTTTATACTTTCGGCATATGGTCAAAATCCGCGTGATTATGACTATAAGATAGAAAACAACAGCATAACCATTACAGAGTACAAGGGAAGCGAAAGAGAAATAATTATTCCGGAAAGAATAAACGGACTGCCGGTGGCAGCCATTGGAGACGAGGCATTTTCCCATAAACGGCTGACAAGTGTAACCCTGCCAAAAACAATTGCCACTATCGGAAACAGGGCGTTTTCCCATAACAGANTGACAAATATTGTCTTGCCTGGATCGGTTATCAGTATTGGATTTATGTCGTTTTATAATAACAGGCTGACAAGTGTAACCCTGTCAAGCTCTCTTGCTTCTATTGGGATGAGTGCATTTGCCCAGAATAAACTTAAAANCATAACCCTGCCCGGTTCACTTACCTATATCGGNGANGGGGCATTCAGAAGGAATNTGCTGGATAGTGTTACTGTTCCCTGGACGGTTAAGAANTTTAACAGCCGTGCGTTTGATACCTATGTAAAAATAATGTGGCAATGAGGCTCTCTATGGGNAGCCTTATTATGGATTTAGCCCAGGGAGGTTCCATTCCTTGGGGATTTTTGTCGGCTGACCATTNCTGTCTACAAAGGCCCATGTAACTTTTGCCTGAACAACAAGATCATCTCCATGCCGTATTTCCTGGACAATTACGCCGCTTACCGCTCCCTTTTTTACCGGCCAGGATTTTATCGTCAGCACATCATCCGGTTTGGCGGGTTTTTTATAGTCAATCTCGATCCTGGCAACAAAAAGTCCATANCCCGCTTCTATTGCAGCATAATAATCAAAGCCAATCGCTTTTAAAAATTCATACCGGGCATATTCAAGGTAGTTAAGATAATTTGCATTGTTTACATGGTTATAGCTGTCGCACTCATAGGTGCGGACAGTCAGGGTACATTCGCATATCACAGCTTAACTATAAATAAAAATGTGATTATAATCAAGTGAACCCAATTAACGATGGAGCCGGATATGTTCCGTTATTGTCCCTCCTGCGCTTCGGAAAGAATACGTTTTGAGCAAAACAGAATTTTCCGGTGCCCCGGCTGCGGTTTTACCTATTATCACAACACAGCTGCCGCAACGGCTTGTATAGTCCGTACCAACNCGGGTCTTCTTTTCCTTGTCCGNAACANAGATCCCGGAAAGGGAAAACTGGACCTTCCCGGCGGCTTTATCGACCCCGGAGAAGGAGCGATGGACGGATTGTGCCGGGAATTTATGGAAGAGTTGGGGCTTAATATAAAAGCTGAGGAATTAAAACTCTTTGCATCCTTCCCCAACATATACCCCTATAAAAATATCTCCTATAACACCTGTGACCTTTTCTTTTATCTGGATGCCCCGGATTTAACCGAAAAAGACTTACAGTTGGAAGAAGCCGAAATTTCCGGNGTACAGCTTATTAAACCGGAAAATCTTGACATAGAAAGAATAGCCTTTGAATCGGTAAAAAAAGCAATCANGGTATATCTAAAAATAACAAATTAAAACAGGCCGTCAGGGATGACAACCCGTATAAAAAATGTCCAGTTTGTCTACAAACTGGAACGATATGGATGTGCGCCTTGACACAGATGTCATTTTTTGAGCATGGTTAAGTATGCTGAGTTGTTCTACCGGCGATTACAAAGCCCTTCCCAAAGAATACCGCAAAGCTGCGGAAGCCCTTTTTCCGCCGGTGCAGAATGCAGGGCCGGAGAACAACCCCAATTTGCCGTCCCAACCGGCAATTCTTGGCTTTGCCGATAAATTGGGTGTTGGAACAGATTACCGTAAACTGGATACAGGCTGGAAAAACACAGAAGAACTGGAAAGTTTTCTTCTTTCATTCAGGAATAACCTTGACCTTTTAATTCAGAAAACCTGGGTGGAAAAAGCCGATGAAGACCGCAAGGAAAAACTGCTGGACAGAGTCCCCGGTTTTATCGACATCATTAAAAAAGGCGATTTTACCAAAGCGCTGGGAGAATTTGGAACAATATTGGAAGAACTGGCCTGGCTCCTCTTTGGTTCCCAAAGTCATAAAGAAGATTTTTTTGATTATGCCTTCCGTATTGATCATCAATTGGGACTCTTCTGGTGGTATGGGGGACAGTTGGGACACTTACTTTCTCTGGGAACCGGCGATGAAAAGATCCTCAAGGCAATATTGCTTCTAGGTCTCTGCTACCTGACCGACTTTTAAAACTTTTTAAAAACTTATGGGGTCTTCATCATGTGCATGAACGAAACAAACAATGCAGAGGGAACCGCTGGAGGATCTGATTTTATCAGTGATTTTATCAAAGAAGATCTTGCATCCGGCCGTTATAGCTATGTACATACCCGCTTTCCTCCCGAACCGAACGGCTGGTTGCATATAGGGCATTGCAAAGCCATGACGGTGGACTTTGTTATGGCAGAGCGTTTCGGCGGGAAATGCAACCTCCGCTTCGATGATACCAACCCGGAAAAAGAAGACATCTCCTATGTAGAGGCAATTAAGCGCGATGTCAAATGGCTTGGTTTTGACTGGGAAGACCGGGAATACTATGCATCGGACTACTATGAATATCTTTATGATTTAGCGGTAAAGATAATCAAAAAAGGCCATGCCTATGTGGATGATCTTACGGAAGAACAAATAAGCGAATACCGGGGCACGGCGGTTCCCGATAAGAACAATATTACCCATACCCCCCCGGGACGGAACAGNCCTTACCGTGACCGCAGTGCGGAAGAAAACCTGGAACTCTTTGCCGGAATGCGCGAAGGAAAATATAAAGACGGCGAAAAAACCCTGCGGGCAAAAATTGATATGTCNCACCCGAATCTCCTGATGCGGGATCCCGTAATGTACCGTATACGCAGGGACACTCATTACAGGACGGGAAACAAGTGGTGTATTTATCCNATGTACGATTTCCAGCANCCNCTNTCNGATGCAAAGGAAGGAATTACCCATTCATTGTGTTCATTGGAATATGAAATTCACCGGCCACTTTATGAATGGTTTATAAAGGAAGCGGAAGTTTTTCCTTCCCGCCAAATAGAATTTGCCCGGCTTAACCTGACTCACACGGTACTCTCCAAGCGTTACCTTCTTACCCTTGTACAGGAAAAACATGTTTCCGGCTGGGACGATCCGCGAATGCCCACCCTTGCCGGCCTTCGCCGCCGCGGTTATACACCGGCAGCCCTGCGGAATTTTGTTTCACAAATCGGCATCGCNAAAACGGACAGTACCGTGGACATCGCCTTTCTTGAGTACTGCCTGCGCGAAGACCTTAACAAGACAAGCCGCCGTGTAATGGCGGTGCTAAAGCCGCTTAAACTAATCGTAGAAAACTGGCCGGAGGGAAAAGCCGAAAAGCTGGAAGCAATAAACAACCCTGAAGATGAAAAGGCCGGAACACGCACCATACACTTTGGAAAAGAATTGTGGGTTGAACGGGATGATTTTGAAGAAAACCCGCCGCCCAAGTATTTCCGGCTTTTCCCCGGTAACGCTGTACGGCTCCGCTACGGTTATATTGTTACCTGTACCGGCTGTGACAAAGATGCCGATGGAAATATAATTGCCGTTCGCTGTACTTATGATCCGGAAACAAAAGGAGGCAATGCTGCGGACAACCGCAAGGTTAAGGGAACAATCCACTGGCTCAATGCGGCGGATGCCATTCCTCTGGAGATCCGGCTTTACGATTATCTTTTTACCAGCGAAAAACCGATGGAATCTTCCTTTAAACCCGACGGAACTGCAGAAACATTTCTTGATAAACTGAACCCCTCATCGCTGGAAGTAATCTCCGGCGCATACGGTGAAAAATGTTTGGCAGAAGCAAAAACGGGCGAACGCTTCCAGTTTGAACGTCTTGGTTATTTTGTAAAGGATTGTCCCGCCATACCTGTAACAGAAGCAGCAGATTCCGGAACNCCTGTATTCAATAAAACTGTGGGACTTCGGGATACGTGGGCCAAGATCATTAAAAAAGGGTGATACATTTTATCGGGCCCTACNCCGTGTTAAGGATTAAACGCCTCGATTAATTTGCCCAGCCTGTACTCCGCCTTTTTTTCGGCTTTGCGGAATTCTTCTGCTATGGTTTTTACCAAAGCAAAATCACCGCATTCCATGGCAGCAAAAACCGGCGCATACTGTAAAACCCTTTCAAAGGACTCTTTGTTAAACCATGTAACATCATCAAAAACATTGATTCCCAAAATCTGCCGGAAATCATCGGCGCTGTAATTTTCCANAAGGATGNTCTGAGCCATTTCTTTTATTGCTTTTTTTGTAAGTGTTTTTTTCGCTGTTACTGTTTCCTTGGTTGCATCTTCCTGTTTTTCTGGTTTTTCTTTTTGCGGAGTCTCTGTTGTTCCCGTACGGATAAGTACGGCCTTCATAATTTCCACACTATGCCAGGCGTTTTCTCCGTCTATTCCCAGTCGGCAAAGGATCTCCTTTAGTTTGCGATCCAACTCCCAATGACTAACCAGCGACACAGCGTCTTTTCCGTTTCCGCCAACAATCAGTTTTAACAAAGCCAATGATGCATAAGCATAAGCAATTGCTGCCAGTTTATTATTTGCCAATGAGGTATTTTTCGGCAGTTTTGCAGTTTTGCTTTGTTGTTCAGAGAACTCAGTAGGTATAGGAATCATTCGTTCAAGGTATGCGGAAAAATCATCCCAAACTTTTTCCGGCTCAGATAATTTTTGTTTTTCGGCGCCATTTACAGCCCCGGGCTTTGTCCTGGCTTTTTTTGCGGCTTTAGCGCCGGCAGTTCGTTCCGGCATGGCAGTGGGTTTTGTCCAGGGCGCATAAACACCGGCGCCATCAATAAATTTCCGGGCAGTTTCGGCAAATTCCAATACCAGCGGTTTTAAATCCGCCGGATCAATGCCAGGTTTGAAAATTTCACTGTAACGGTAGTAGAGTTCACCAAGAACAATGTCCATCTTTGCGGAATTAAGATCATGCACACCTTTTCCGCCAAGATCATGATGAATACGGGCCCAGGTACCTTGTTCATCATCTTTTACTTCATGTATATCAATATAAACCTGGGCTTCGTAACCGTTTAGAGCGGCAAAGAACCCATGTTCTGCAATGTCTTTGGAAGAACGGATAAACCAAAGGCCGCTTCGCTGTTCACGAAGTATGGCAAAACAATCAGTTTCTCCGTGCAGGCCCAGAGCAAAACAAAGGCTGTCCCACCGGACTGTTCCGTCTTTTTGCGGAATACCAACGGCGCCATCTTTAATCCAGCCGGAAGCTTGATCATAACTGTTATTGAAAAGAATCAGGGAGCGTTCATTGCCGGCGCGGTTTGAATAGGCAAATACATTTTCGTTTGTAAAGCCGTTGTTAATAAAGTCGTAGAGGCAGAAATCCTCACTCCCGGAAAAAAGATAGCGTTTTTTTAACAGCGGAAAAATTTCGCGTTCATGGCGATCGACCAAATAGCCGTCGGGTTGTTCATCCCTATAGGAACGGCGGTATTCCATGCCGTACTTTTCTTCAAAGCCTTCGATTTGGCCGTGTCCGAACATGGGAAGTCCCGGCATGGTTACAAGAAGCGTACAAATGCCAAAGTATTTGTCTCCTTTTCCGAACTGTGCCACGGCTGTTTCTTCGTCGGGGTTGTTCATAAAGTTGACAAAGCGTTTAAGTATTTCCGGATCGAATTCCAGGGTGTTTTTAATCGTGTCCCGGTATTTTGCATTTTCTTCTTTTTTAAGCATATTCATAAAGGCCGAGTTATACACACGGTGCATACCAAGGGTGCGGACAAAGTAACCTTCCATCATCCAGAATGCTTCGGCAAGCAGCAGGGTATGCGGCGCTTCTTCGGCACAGCGATCTACCACTTCCCGCCAGAATTCATTGGGAATACGGCGGTTGAATTCTTCGGTGGTAATGGCATGTTCCGCACGGCTGGCAATGTCGCCGCCGTGTCCCGGCTCGGGATACCATAACCGCTGGATGTGGCGTTTTGCAAGCGTCATGGCAGCATCAAAGCGGACAATGGGGAACTGCTGGCACACGCCGACAATGGTTCTGATGACAGCTTCCCGTGCTTCGGGATTAAGAAAGTCTATCTGAGCGGTATCGTTCCACGGCATGGAAGTGCCGTCGTTACCGTGATAGATAAACCTGGTTTCTCCTGTTTGGTTGTCAATACGGCGGAACACCACTGCCGCATCGGTACGGTTAAAATAATTTTCTTCTATCTGAACGGTGATATCGTCCCGGCCCGAAAGGTTTCCGCAGTTAAAGCTGTATTGGGGATACGGCGAGTAAGGCAGTTGCAAAAACCGTTCGGGGTGTTCGATCATCCAGCGGCTGTCAATGCCGGTATGGTTGGGAACCATGTCTGAACCAATTCGTATTCCCCGGAGGATGGCTCGTTCACGGAGGTTCGCCAGTGCGTCCCAGCCGCCCAGCTCTCCGGCAATGTCGTAGTCGTAAAGGCTGTATGCGCTTGCCGCCGCTTCGGGGTTCCCTGTCCATTGTTTGATTGTTTTGGAAGCATTACTTCGTTCCCAAAGGCCGATGAGCCACAAGCCGGTAAAGCCGCGGCGTGCAAGCTCGTCGAGTTCTTCGCCGGGGATCTGGTCCAGCCGGGTGATTTCCCTTTCGTACTTTTGTGAAAGCTGAAAAAGCCAGACAAGGGTACTTTTGGCAATCAACACCGTGCGGGGCATCCATTCCTGATCGGGACTGAACCGCTCATACTCGTTTTCCAGATAACCGTATGTATAAGCCTCGGTTGGACCCGGCCCAAAGAACGAAGGCTTTTCTTCTTCTTTAATAACATCCAGTCCGGTAAGGAGCCGGGTCATATACTTGCTGAGTAAAAGCCCCCAGCGCTTCCGCATAAATTCCAGCTGACCTGTTAACGTATCTGATGCCAAAGCGGGAGCGCGAAGCAGTTCCCATAAACTCAAACCGTCAGGGCCGAAGGGCGGCAATTCAGCAAAGAAATTCTGTAATTCATTTATTGCCGCAGAGTACACCGTTTCTTTGGCCAGGTCTTTATCATCAAACATAAAAAGGAAAGGCTTAAAAGCNGGATTTAAATTTGCAAGAGCCAAAAGCATCATTTCTTCAAGGGAAAGAGCTTTGTTGCTTTCGCCTCCCTCGCTGGATTTCAGGTACGCTTCGACAGAACTCTCCCCTGCATATACTGCCTGGGGAGGAAACTGGCTCCCAAAACTTTGGAACAAATCTCCGGTTCTTCCGCCGCCCAGTTTTTCTTCCAGACGGGCAGTTGCCTGCTCAAAAACATCGGCCTGCACCTGTTCCCGGTACAAAGCCACCATATAATGAAGGATTTCGTCGATAAGCCCCATGGCATTAAGCTGGCCTGCTTTGATGCGCTTTTCCGGAGGCAGCTTGCTGTTGAGTTTTGCCGCCAAAGAACGGGATTGCCGAAGGTCCGCCAGGACTACATTTCCCGTCAGAGAAAACAACAGGGCTTCAAGGTTATTTTCCTCGCGAATTTCCCTTCTAATATGAAATTCCATTGTTGTTTTTCGGCTTGCAGCGCGGAAGGGAACGATTTGGGCCGTTTTCCCTGCTGCGTTTTTGGTGTTTTGGAGCTTCTTTTCGAATTCGGCAAGGTGCAGAATAATTTTTATCATGGAATTTAAGTATACAATAGAAAAAATGTATTGTCATGGTGTATCTGATATCGTTCCCGTTCACAATTCCCCGTTTTTCCGGTATACTATTTCCATGTCCAGGGGCATTCTTATTACCGGTAATGAATCTTCTCTTCTTACGGCCCTTTGTGTTGAAGCTGCCAAAAGAGTAGAGAATTATGCCGTAGCTTTTATTCCCCGAGAACAAGACCAGGAAGCGCCCAAGGTTGTTCCCGGAGACAGGAGAATTATACTGGACTGGAACCCTCCCAGCCCTGTTTCCGCCAAGACAATTTTGCTGGCCTGTCAAAACAATATGGAACATATTGATGATGCAATTTTGGTTTGTGTTCCTCCGGCATACCGGAAAAAAGCCGAGGACTTATCGGCAATAGAGATAGACCGGCTCATTGATTGCAATATAAAGGGATGGTTTTTCCTGGTACGGGAACTTGTGGCAGAATTTAAAAAATACGGCCACGGAAATTTATCCATGGTGCTGGCATCGGAATTGGGATCGGGTTCAAAAGAAGATCAGACTGACCTTGTCGGTCCAATCGCAGTTTCGGCGTTTCGTTCTTTTGCTCAGGGAATACTGCTTTCTTCCTTTGATGCAGCGTACAATGTCATGGGTTTTTCAATGTCAGAACCGGGCGAAGAAAATGCTTTTGCCGCCTATATATTCAAAACAATGGAAGATGAAAAAAAGAATTCCGGCAAATGGCACAAGTACGGCAAGTTCGGGTTTTTGGGCCGTTAAGAAAAATACCGTACCCCTGCTTCAAAAATTTTCATAAATTTATTTCCGGGTATATTGATGTGAACATACTGCCCGCAGCGTTCGGAGTGTGCCATCTTGCCGAGTATCCTTCCGTCAGGACTCGTTAAGGCTTCAATGGCATAATCCGATCCGTTGGGATTATCCGGTTCCGTCATGGCAGGATTGCCGTTTCTGTCTGAATAACAGAAAGGAACCTGGCCTGATTTAAAGAAAGTTTCTGCGTGGTCACGGCTTATTACAATGCGCCCTTCGCCATGACTTACCGGCAGTATATGAACCGTGCCCGATTCTTCCAATGCAAGCCAGGGAGAAGACGAAGGCATTGTTACGGTTCGGATCATGCGTGAAACATGGCGGCCTATGCGGTTAAAGGTCAGGGCAGGAGAGGTTTCTGCCGCTTCACGGTAAACGCCCCACGGGACAAGCCCAAGTTTAATTAAAGCCTGGAATCCGTTGCAGATCCCCAGCATAAGGCCGTCACGTTTTTTCAGCAATTTCTGTACCGCATCGGCAATTGCCGGAGCCCTGAAAACATTGGCAATAAATTTACCCGAACCGTCAGGCTCATCCCCTGCACTGAATCCTCCTGAAAGAGCTACAATTTGCGCATCATTAATGACGTAAGCCAATTCTTTAATTGATGCGGCTATATCATCGGCATTGCGGTTTCTGAAAATTACCTGTTGCGTACGCGCTCCGGCTGCACTAAATGCCCTTTCCATATCCCATTCACAATTCGTTCCGGGAAAAACCGGAAGTACAACCAAAGGACGGGATGATGAACGTGCNGTACGGCTATTTTTTCTTGCTTTTTTACCATGAGGAAAAACAGCCATTGCCGTCGTTTCACCGTGAATTGTCTGCGGATAAACATTGCAGAGCGGAGCTTCAAAAGCTTCCAGTAATTCCGCCAACGGAACAGCTGCTGAAGAAGCGTTTTGTTTATACGGTGAGCTGTTGATGCGGAAAACCGGTTCCACTATGGTTCGTGCAACGCCCTTCCACACAGGGTTCTGCAATGCTTCGCCCAAGAGCGCTTCCCCTCCGGATTTGCCTATAGCTTCTCCGTCAAGTTCAACCAGTACGGCGCCCGGATATGTTTTATCATTAAGAAGAGANAAAAAGAGCGAGTCGGCTTCTACTCCTGTCATGTTGCCAAAAGCCATTAGCGCAAGGGTAACGCCAATGCCTCCTGCTCCTGCCGGATAGGCAGATTTTACCAATCCATTTTCCGAGAGCTTTGCCAATCCCTGCATATTTGTTTTGAACGTTTCCCACTCATCATTTTCCCTGTCATCATAAAATAAAATAACGGGGTTTCCTTTTTTTCCGCTGAGTGTTCCCGATCGTACAGAAGCAGCATCTGTGGTTCCCGCTGCAAACACTACCAGCGTAGGAGGTACTGTTAAATCTATACCGTGAACAGGATCTCTGTAGGAACCGGACATGGAATCCTTGCCGCCTATGGCGGGAACTTCCAATGCAAGCTGGGCTTCCAATGCGCCAAGCAAAGCAGCGGTAACTTTACCCCAGGATTCGCTCTTGTCCATTTTTTCAAAATACTCCTGCATGGAAAGCCGGGCTTTTCTGTAGTCCCCGCCAAGACAGGCAAATTTTGCCAAAGCTTCTTTAACCGCAGCCTTGGCGCCGTTGAAAGGATCGGCTTCCATTAATGCAGGATCAAAACCAAAACTCATAAGGCTGGCAGTAATGCTGTTTTTCAGTTCGGCAGAAAGATTAGCATCACCGGATTGTAAAGCCGCAGGAAGCAAAGCCGCCATGCCGCATTCGGGGGTTGCCTGATATTTGCCGCCCCAGGGAAAAAGAACCGTAGCTGCGCCTATGGAACCGTCAAATCGTTCCTGCAAACCCCTTCTTGAACAGCTGCGAAGCGTTCCTAGTTCAGTTTTGATTTTTTCAAGCTGTTCCTGTGGGTCTTCGCTATGTGCAGTTCCAGTCAGACCGATCTGACTAGTCTGACCGGAATATGCATTGATTATAACATCAGCAAAACGCGGAGCGCCGTGTGAATCAAGAAATTCTCTTTTCAGATTGGCAATGATTTTCCCATGCCATCTCATTGTAAGTTTTGCCTGATCGTCTTTACATTGAGTTTCACCGGCAGTTACCGTTGCTATCACAACCGCATCAAGGTTTTCCGCCGCCGCTTTTGTTATGAGCTTTTCGGCATTCTCCGGCGACACGACCACGGCCATTCTTTCCTGTGATTCGGAAATGGCCAGTTCTGTTCCGTCCAATCCGGAATATTTTTTCGGCACTGCATCCAGATTGATGTCGAGGCCGGGAGCAAGTTCCCCGACAGCGACAGATACACCGCCTGCGCCGAAGTCATTGCAGCGTTTAATAAGTTTGGTAACTTCGCTGTTACGAAAAAGGCGCTGGAGTTTCCGTTCTTCGACAGCATTTCCCTTTTGCACTTCGGCCCCGGCAGTTTCCACCGATTCGCCCGAGTGTATCTTGCTGGAGCCGGTTGCGCCGCCGATTCCGTCACGTCCGGTTTTTCCTCC
>JGI24704J35079_10000953_pt1 | contig 12807 bp, 13 predicted proteins | sample TergutNt197P3_FD_35079 | JGI IMG/M metagenome (IMG submission 35079)
TGATCTCTACCTGCACCGGTTCCGGGACATCGTGAGTGATGACATAATTGCGGATAACCTCCTCCACGTCAAGCGGATTCGTCGTCGTATTGGAAAGATAATGCACAAAATCGGCAATATCTTGATCCAAAACGGGGGATTCATGCCTCATGATGAAAATGTCGTCACTGACCGGCACATATTTCCGCTTGATCGTCTTATCCGAATACAATATCCCGACTGATGGTCTATAATCTACTTCATCTATAGTTCGCCGGTAAAACCCACCACAGTTGAAAATTGCAGGGGACGATGCCGCATCTTCATGGGGAATATGGTTATCGCCGAAAACGAGAACGTCGTAGTTTTTGCCGTTTTTCCGGTGATGTGATACGTTCGTCTCCTCTGAGGCTTTCGGATACGAAGCCCCTTTTTGCCAGCAGTATTCGTGAATCAGTGCGATGTCGAATCCGGCGGTGTAATCGGACTCTTGCGGAGTAAGCGGATGTTTGAAGGGAAATCCATGCACCCGAACCACCATACTCTGCAATTCGATACGGCGGGGTTGTCCGTGCTCAATATTTTTGATTTTCCCCGCTTCAACCAGCGTCCAATATGCCGATTTCTGTATGTCTTGAATATTGTGGAACGGTAAATCATGTTGACCGGGGACGGCGTAGATGTTGTCCGGCAATTCCCGTAGTGCAAAATTGATCAATTCCGCAGGCGGATTGTACCTGTGGAAAATGTCTCCGGCAACGAGAATCGGCACTGGGTACTCGACGGAACATTTCAATGGCAATTCTCGTAGCCACTGCAATTGACGGCGCATCGCCTCATACCAGTCCGGCTCTTGGGATCGAGCCGCTGGCGGTGTGTGCGACAGATGAATATCGGCGGTTAGGATGGCAATGGGGATCGGCATATTGGGCAAACTCCTTCACTTTGTTCATGTAATTGTTGTTTTGTCGCCCGCAAATCCTGCGATAATGCATGGATTTGCGATTCGTAATCTTCACACTGGTTTATAAATTCGGTCAACCGACGATGACCTTCACTGACCGTTTTGCAATACTGTAATCGTTTCTGTATCATGTCGATTTCGTCTTGCGTCGGTATTGTTTCCGGTATCGTTGTTAGGAGCGATGCGAGTCGGCTATGCTGTTGCCGAAGCGTATCTGCTGTTTTGTACGTTTCTTGTACGGGTTCAAAGTCTCTCACAATTGCTCGAATAGGACGAACATCGGGGTATGACGACAGAATGGTATCCAAACGGGTATATTGCCGCTGAATCCCGTCCTGTGCGGCGTATACCGTTACAAGCGGCTGGAAATCGTCCACGACAGTCTGTAATTTTTGAATCTGGGCTTGTGAGGATTCCAAACGATCCACCAACTCTGTCAGTTTATGGGTTGCTTGGGCGATTTCCGTACATCTTGTTTCATAAGCCTCTAATTTTTGCAGTATTTCGTCCGCTTGGAGAACCCACTCATTTGCCTTCGCTTCTGTCTCTAACTCGGTGATCCGGCTGGTCGTCACATCAAGTTCGGCGTTCAACCGCCTCAAATCGGACACGGAAACCTGCAAAACTCGATCTACCCATGCGATGTCCGCAATCGCATTGAGCTCCTTTGCCAGTTGCCCGGACGTGAGCGAAAACCAAAACAACGGATCATGCTGGTTTGCAATGTTGATTTCCCCAATGTTCAGGATTCTGGCGATTTCCGGCGGGACTTCGGAACTTACCGCAGCGTATTCGTTGGTCTCCGTTGCGTAGGTATTGGACGTTTTTGTCTTGACCCGTTGAATCGTTTGGTCGTCTGCTTCCAGAATGACGGCGCATTTATCTTTCCCGTGCGTAATGAACGAAGTTCCCCGTAAATTATTGAGGCAGACGTAATTTAGCGCACGTACAACTGCCGACTTTCCCGCATCAGAGGAGCCGACGATTGTCGTGATCTGCGACAGTGGGACTTCCAATTTCCGGTGACATTGGAAATTGCGTAGGGTAAGGTTCGTGAGCATGGTTTGGATTCCCGCTTTTGCAGGAAATTTTGGATTTGTCGTTATGATACAGCGTGTATTAACGATGCAACTCTATATCAACAATGATTTGCAAAAAGGTGTTCGGTGGTAAAATAGGCAAAATGGCTACTAGAAAATTTCGGAAAAATTTATATTTTGGTTCGATTTTGGTCTATTCGGTTCTTGCGGATTGATATAATGGTGGTATGTGAAATGTCCATTTAACAAAAAATACAACAATGCTTACCTTATTTGATGTCCACAAATACCTGATAAACTACTGGGCAAACATACGGAATATTCCGCACGAACAGGGCTTCTATCTTTTATTCGATGTCAGAGGCATACCAATTTATGTTGGGGAGGGCTGGCTCGACGAAAGAATTAAAACCCATTTCAACAGCAATGCGGGTGCCCAGTATTATGATGATGCCTGTTATTGTTTTTGGGTTCCTACATTTGATAAAAATATCGCCCGTGCCTATGAAAAAGCCATTTATGATGATTTTGCCTCAAAGGGTACTCCACTCATACGCAACCGAGAACGCCCAACTGGTGTGTCGATGACATTTCCTAATTGTTTTGCGAAGGCAAGGCTGGAGCTTGAAGCGATGACCAGTTGGCGGTCTTTGTTAAGGGGTATCGCTATCAGGAAATTGGTGGTTTCCCTAATATCGTAGTCATAATATCTAACGGGTATGCGTTTGCCTTACGGTCGATTTACGGAACAAAAAGACTTTCAAAGGCACAGAATAGCGGACAGTAAAATGGTCAGCCGGATAGATAGATTTCATACCCATATCGTCCTATCACGGTAGTCTAAATTTCTTTGAAAATTTGTACACCGTCTTCGGAAAACATCAGTCCCCGCTCCACATAAGCGACATCTTTCCAGCCTTTCGACCGGCAAAGGAACACTAATTCTCTATCATCGGCATAGGGGTCTGCTTTCCGTTTGCGGCGTTTCAGTCCCTTTACAAATTCCTTTTCCCAGCCCCAAGCTCCAGTGGGATACGCCGGGTACATTTCGTCCAATTCCTTTAGGTTGCATTCCTCTGTTTTCAGCCCGTTTCGCATCAAAACGTACCCCCGTTTGGGATTGAGTCCGATGATGGCACTCTGCTCACTGCTGGCGATCACCAATGGATAAACGCGGATATCCTGCGGAATCCTTTCTGGAGTCGGAAAGGGTACATCATGGAGTACGGGGCAAAAATCCCAAACTACGAATTTCATCTCATCTCTCCTGAATTAAAATTGGTTATGGATTTACGGGGCATTATAACAGGTTTATAAGTGGTGCAAGTCTTCATGTTTCTTGAAAATTTGCAACACTCCACCGGTTGGAACAATTTCTACGATCAAATACGGGTTCTTCAATTCTCTGATGAAGAGGACTTTAGCCCGTAACCCGTGCGGAAGCACAATTTCGTCCGCATCCGGTACAACGGCTTCCTTGCCAAGCGGAATGAAGGGAATTCCCGGCGGGACACGGATTTCCATGTCGATTTTCATGTCCTTTTTCCCGTCAACAGTCACAATCTCTTTGGCGGTGCCGCACGTTGAGAGGAAGCCGTCCATGTTAATAATACTGCCGATTTGCGGATACCCGTAAAAATCAAACCCTCCTGAATGCCGGGTAAATACATGCGGTTTGTCCGTCGTCAGATGTCGTGCAGAATTTTGCAAATTGGCACTCCATGTCAAAATCTTTTTCCAATCGACAAGAATTTCTTTTGTTTCTCGATCAATGACAATGTACTTTCCGAGCCGTTTTTCGTCTTGCAAGGTCGTTGTTTTAGTGACGACTCTGAGATAAATCTCCTGCAAAAGGTCAAAATCCTCATTCCGCAAGAGCGAATTCATCATGAAATACTTATCAAACTCACCGTATGCCGTTCGCGCATTCTTTTCATCTTGACTTGCAGCTGCGTTGTACTGTTTGAGCAATACGCCGTCTATATGACTTGTCGTCATCGGCTCACACGGAAACTCCTTCACCGGATTCTTCATCACGGCGATTATCCGCATTGCATCGGCTTTTGCTTTCGGCACTTGCTCGTGCCACTCTGCCACAGTCCGTGAGAAATCGGAATCCGGTCTGAAAGGTTCTAATTTTTTGAGATAGCCTTGAATAGCAATCAACTTTGCGACCCACTCCAAGAACACTTTATCGTCAGATTCCACCACCATATTGGATTGGAGGAGTTTGTCTAATTTCTTTTCATATGCTGCCGCTGCCGCTTGCAACGTCCGATCAACGTTAGGCAACTGAACCAAAATGTCTTGCACGTACTCCACCAACGATTCTCGTTGGATGGTCAATTCGGCGTATACTTTACGTTTAGCGTTGTCGAACTTCATCGACTGCAACTTCTTTTGATACGTCTCTTGTAATTTTGTAAACTCTTCAGCCTCTTGGCGAATTTCTGCGATTTGTTTGCGTAATCTCGCTGCATTTCGTTCCAACACCAGCACTTCTGCTTGACAGCGGTTAAACTGTGCCTGCGCCGCTTTGATTTGCAGTTCCGAATCGACACCCGCTGCCTTTGCTGCTGCAAGTATCTTTACCTCCTCCTTTTTTGCTTTTTCGACGTTGCTTTGTAGCCGTTTGATCGTCTGCTCGGTCGTTTCTTTGTGCCGTTTTTCCTGCTCACTTTTGGAGACGAGCGGGTTTGATTTCACTGGTGTCCAAATACATCTGCATCGGGGGTGGATCGGCAATAATCCCTTTGCCTGTTCGATGGGCAGTTCCACACCGTCGAGATGGGCACATTTTTTACAGACCCGGTCATCACGGGCAGTTTCAATAATTGCTGTTACATACCCATGTCCCAAATCCGCATACGCATCCAACTGTGATTCCGCATGGGTTTTCGCCGCATATTCCGTCGTTTCCGAAATAGCGTATTGCTTGAATTTTTGCACGTCCTCTTGGACTTCGGCAGCGATTTCCTGTATCGGTTTTTTTCGTAACAAACCGCCGGTAATCGTTTTGATGATGGCACCCACCATGTTGGCGGCAATATTTTTTAACGTCGCCGCCGCTTCCGTCACCAAATTTTTGATGGTCTTCTTGCTGTGCAGCGATTGATCTCCGGTTTTGACAAACTGTTCTTTTTCCGTGTTTTCCGGTACTGCCGCGTTGCGGATCAGTTTACCGTTCACCAATTGCGGCGGGGTGATTTTTGTCCCCTTACTTTGCACATAAGCTCTCGCTCGTCCCTTCCGATAGGCTTTGAGAACATGCTGTTCGACAACCGATTCGTCGATCAATTCCGACATTTGGGATTCGAGCCATGATTCAAAGTCCTTGCTCATCTCTCCGGTATATTCTTCCTGAATGGCATTCGAATCGTCCTCCAACGTGTCCGGCATCGGTTCCCCAATTCGGAGGGCATTTTCTTTGAGTAGTTTGCCTTGTAATCGTTTGGCGAATTCGGCATATTTGCTTTGTAGGGATTTCGTAATACTTTCCCGCACTTCATGCAAGACACCCGGATCCTGACGTAGTTGCCGGTAAAACCACACATTGATGTCTTCCTGTTGATCCTTCCCTTTTGCGGCTTCGTTTTGAATGGACTGTGCGTGCAGTTTTTCTTGAAAGTTCCGAATCGCTTGTGTCCCTACCGGCACAATACAAGTGATCACACCGGGGCGGGAACGGTCAATCCACATTCCATCCGAGCCCTGCGTGATTTTACTGGGAATGAGCTTGCGTTCCTCTGTTTTCCCGTTTTGGATTGCCTCTTCCCGTCGTTTCTTTGCCAACCGTTCAATAGTTTGTGTATCCATTGGAACATTGCACGTCACCAAACCGGGGCGGTTTCGAGTGATCCGTATTCCATCGAAACCTTGTACTTCCCGGCTTGGAGCCGGATGGCGTTGCGGTACTTGTTCATTTCGCACCGAAATCGCCTGTGTTGCCTCCTGTGCGGCTTTTGTATCCATTCCCCGCAATCGCTGTAGCCACCGTTTCTGCGCCGCCACAAGCGAACGACGCTGCCGAAACAGCGGATGCTGCCCCGATGGACGATGAACAAGTGACTTATCCGGTTTCTTGGACGGAAGTAAATTTGCCATGTATGTATGAACCCAACGATGTAGGCATTACTTGTACGTATATCTGCTCTGTTCCGATAAACTGTGGATAGTGTATTCGTTCCCACTGACATTTCTTCAGGATGCTGGCGTTTCATCTATCTCTTCCGGTTGCCGTTCTTTTCTGTGGACTCTGACATTCCTCAAAATACCTTCGGCTTCCTCTTCGGACATGCCGACGAAGACTTGCAGCATATCTTCAGGACTGATCATTTCCTTGAGTTCCGGTGTGGTCGCATACGTTTGCATCAGTCNGAGTCGTGCCTGGGCAACTGAATACCTTTCCCCTTCGGTCATCGTATTCAAATCATTCCACTCCACCTTGAAAACACCATTTCGCGGGGCGGGGAGAGCACCAATTTGTACCAGACGTGCCAAAAACGGCCTCACCAAGTACGGAGTCAGATAGTTTTGCATCCTTTCCATGAGTCGGTTATTCCATGCAGCGGCATCCTGATCCGACGCGAGATGTGCCGCCTCCGCTCCCATGAAAATCCGCATCGGACAACCCAAAGCGATACAAATCTCTTCCAAATTGATACGGATATGGTCGGCGGGGGACTGAACCTGCGGACTCAGCGAATTGGCATGAGCGTTCGTTAAACCAAACCACCGCTGCATCCCGTTCGCATAGAGTTCAAGAGATTTCCGCATGCTATCCATGTCCAATTGGGCACCGCTTGTGATGTCGTCTATCGCCTCTATTGCTAATCCCGGATAGGCACCCTGATAAAACATCTCCGCCGAACTGCCCCGAATTTTACGGATATCCAAAACATTGTCATAGACCAACTGCATCCTCGGTACTCCGAAGAGTTCAGACGTTTCCCGGTTATCTGCAACGTGTAAAACACGAGTCCAGTGAACCGTAATTGTCCGCAAATCATTCAAACCGCCTTCAATATCGTGGTCGACGGCGTTCATTTGAATCTGATACAACGTCGGCTGTCCAAAACGGGGACTCGTCGTATCCCATTCCGTTTGGGCGATTTGCACTTGGGCATGCTGGAACGGACGCATGTACAAAAGGTCATACTCCCCCCTCTCTAATGTATCCGTCTCATGTGAAACGCAATCGACCGGCTGATCCAATTCTTTCCCGTCGCTCACTCCAAAGAGGAGCACTCCATAGTTACCCACGCCGGAGAGTACATCAATTCGTTTGAGGACGGAGAAACAGTTCTGTTTCAAATTCAACTGCTCAAAGGCGACTTCAAAATCGCTATGGCTGGGAATATCCTGATCAAAAATTTGCGGCGGATTCAGCCAGCATTCTGACGGATGCAGTGCAACGACCCGGTGGGCAATTCCATTACGGTCAAAGAGCCGTTTGTACATCATTTTATTGATGACTTCGGGATATCCGAACATCTGGTCGTAATCCCGTGTCGCCGGACTCGTATTGATTTCATTGCCGAGTCCAAGAGTCGCCGCACGTCTGTACAACGATTGCAGGATGTCGTTGCGAATGGCAACATTGGCCCGTAGCAGAGCGTTTTCTTCAACTAATTTTTCATTGATAATTGATTTTGCCGTTGCCATTGGTACTTATTGTTTGCGAACCGGACATGTTCCCAGCCAGTTCAACGTCACCCGTTTTCGTGTTTTGCCTTGCTTTGCCTCATCGATACTTGCCATCAAAGTGGCGAGACACCCGTTGGTATCAAGCATCATCGCCTGCTGCCCGAAGAGCGTATTCATGAGATACGCTTCTTGGACGATGGAGACGCTTTGCGAAGCCCCTCCTGCGGATTCCGACGTGATGACTCCGGTTTGCACCTGATGAAAATGGGCAGCCAGCCACGCTTCGATCAACGCTAACTGCTCTTCGGAATAACCAGCTCCACAACCATTCGCCACAATCCCGTTCCAAACCAGTGTATGAGCGGACAGAATCGGCATGGTCAACTCTTCCTCTGAGGCAATGGAAGGATTGACCTGCCGAACCATTTCTGGCGTTGCATAAGGTCCCGGATCAATCAGCGGTGTCGGCATCGTTATTTACCATCCAGTGGGAAAGGGCACTGTAAAATCTATCTTCAAATTGAATTTCTTATTCCACACAGCTTCGGCTAATACCGCATACGGTCTCCCGTACCCGGTTGACGCATCCAAAAACCGCCGCATCAATGGAGTATCCATCCATGCACCGTCTTCCGGTTCGCCGAAAGCACCTCCTTTGTACCGTTTCCCGTGCGAGTTGGTCCAGAAACAGTAATCCATTCCCTTTCGCTGCATCCACGCATTGAACGATGTTGCGTGCGCCCATTTTCCTGAAAGAATTGCCTGTCGAATACCATCTTTGATCGTTACGCCGCTCACCGCCAGCGAATTACCCAGTGCCACGCCCAATCCTGCCTTATTGCAGCGGACGACGTTTTGCACTAAAGCATCTCCGTTACCCGGAATAAAGATAATTGCCGACTGATGTTTTTTGGCGTTTTCATTTCCAGTCGAATAATTGTTCGGCACCTGAAGGTTGTTAATGCCGACATCCGACGTGAGAAAATGCCCCGTCTTGTTGGCGTATTCGGCCATCACAGTAACACTCTGACCGCCCCTTGTACTACGTCCTTTGGAAAGATACCAGCACACTATCGGGTTCGTTGTCTCATAAACAAGCGGCGCACCCATCGCAATAGCGGAGAGCAGGGAGGAACGATAAGCGAAATCCGCCGAATGACCCATACAGGACGGCACTCCTCCTTGGGAATAGTAAAGTGGAGTATCAATGTTCCCTCTATTTTCTGTGGGCAAGTAGGATTCGACACGCCAGGGAAAAATGCACCGGCTTTTATCTGCCATCATGTCGGCAACAATGTTTCCCCGAAGGTCAAGAAATTCTTCAAAATCACTGTCCCATTTCACGATAGGCTGGTCTCCGGCAGTGTAGAGCGTTGCAAAGGGGAGCGCACTCGATTCCAAGAGTTCGGAAACTTCCCTATCGTAATCATCCTGCGGCAAACATCCGTTTGCGAAACCCGCATCATCTAGCAGTTGCGGCGGCAACCAAAGTTTTCTACTATTCTTCATGATAATTCCTTAAAAGCATCTGCGATTTGTTCGATTTTTTCTACCAAATCATCTAAATCGGAAGAGGTCGATAGATATGCGTCCAGTGCGTCGCTGACGGTTTGCCATTCCCCTGCTTGGAGATTGATCGTTCCCATCCGCAGTTCCGTCATCGCATTGGGGAGTGTTGTGATGATCCCCTGCCGGATTTGATCTGCTGTTTTTGCATAAACCTGTACGACAATCCGCCGCTTGGTCTGATCGCCGGTCGTCTTGTTCGGGGCTGCTTGGGCAATTTGAATCGGGGAGACAATGATGCTGGACTGGTTCTTTCCGAACCAGAGACATCCCGCCTCCCCCGGTGCAAAAGGGCAAGTGATGGAAACCGCCACCAACATACCGACAAGAAACCACATTAACCGGCTTTGCCATAAGACACGAAGAAAGGGAAGCATGCGGTATCGCCATACCGAGCTTTCCGCAATCTTCTGTTGGAGGAGTGCATCCAACTCCTCCGCTGTCATCGAAATTTTATTTGCTCTGGGTTCTCTCACCATTTTTATTTACCTCCAAAAACCATCTTGGTCGCTTTGATCGCTGTAACAAGGTCTTCCACTCTCTCGGCATGTTTGTTCATTGCCGACGTTTGTCCGAACAGACCGGCAATACGAGTTCGTATCCAATCCCGAATCGTTCCTTTTTTCTCCCCGCCGTCCTTATCAACATTGTTCGCAAACTCCCATGCGATTTTCCAGACCGTCGCATTCGCCGCCAAGGTTGCCAAAACCAAGCGGAGATCGTCATCCCATCGAGTCGCCGTGAGTTTGGTCAATTCATGGGCAGTATCCGACCGTAGCAGGGCAACCATAAACAGACGAACCTGCTCCGAATCTTCCCAATTATCCGGCAGTTTCGGAAACGAAAAGAACGAAACCACTAACCGCCAGTGCCGCCACAGAAATGACGCAATCGCAAATATTTTGGGCATGGGATGTTTGCTGGTAATAACTTCAGGGGCGGGATATTACCACGTTTTTCCGAAGTGATGTTAATCATCTCTGCATCAGAATCTTTTCCTCCGATCAAAGGGACGGGCAACCGCTTGCTTGCTCCGTTTCGGCGGAACTGATACCGCTGAAAGGATAAGCCTGTTTCGTCAAAATATCAGAGCGATTCCGTAAACTGTCGAGCAAAGAAATGTATCTTTTATTATTTTGCAGCCACCGCTGGACGTATCTCTTTTTGTACGAATGGCTGATGTCTGTTCGTTTCAGTAATGCGGCATAATAGCGGATTTTCTTCTCACACGCTTGAATCTGTGCGGGGCAAATATCATGGCACAACCACCGCAACACCGCCGCTTCGACGGCGTACTCAAAACAGATGCCGTCCGGCAACAACAATTCCGCCAGTTTGCGGTATGGGGCATTTCTGCCGGAAAACGCACGAAGGACGATGTCCACCTTTTTCTGGATATACACGTCGGGATCAGACTCCAACAAGTCATGAACGTAATGGTTTTTAAGTACGGACGAAACCAAGGATTTTTGCAAGAGATGATGAACAGCGTCGGCATCGTGCAACTGTTCCCGATTCAAATTCGTGTAGTCAATCACTCCGATTGTCTGTAAACCATCGTAGATTCTCGCTTGCGTATCTCTATCGATAGGATCAAGATTTTTGTGCAAATCCAATGAAATCCGGCTGTCCGACCGGTCGAGCATACGGTCGTAGATCATCCACGCCAGTGTTAACACGACCCCCGCAATCAAAAAATATTTCGTGTGTTGCGGGTCAATATCCTTCAATTGCACTAATACCTGTGCGCCGAGGTAAAGCAGGAGCGCAGGGGATAACTGCGTTGCCATTTTGCCGTACTTTGCCCATCCTTCAAGATCAATAGACGATTCCTGTTTTTCCACCGTATCCTCCTGCTTGATATAAAACACTTTGATTCACGAATACACTGCCAGTGCCTTATGACTACGCTTTGGATTCGGCATAAGAAGCCAGCCATTCATTGACCTGCTTCTTGCCGCCAAAGATATTCGGGGCGATGTTCATCAACTCATCGTCCGGCATGTCCGCTGCCGCCACTGCATAATGACCGGTTGCACTCTTGAACACCCGCAGTTTATGTTCCTGTGCAATGGGAAAACTGCCAGTCACTTCGTTGGCATCCGCAAACACAAACATCATGCGGGTGTCCGGCTGCACTTTCCGCTCCGGCACATACCGCTCCACTACGTCGGACATCCTCAAAACCTTTCCCACGAACATCTCGTCCAAGGGATAAGGGGATTCGAATTCCTCTCCCTTCTGAAAAACTCTGTTTCGTTCACGATGTTCTCCTTCAAGAACCCTGAATCGATAAATCTTTTGCTCTTTCATCGTTTTTTGTCCTGTTTGAACTTTTTGTAAAACCTATCCGAACCTACTTAACTCATACGGAGTTAAGCTCGAAACATTATGCCAACCGCACTTGTAAAAGGTTCACCAACCCGCCGTTCGGAACTTCGTTCTTGCCGAAGCCATCGGTGCTGGATTCATCTTTCAAGTCCACAATCGCCGCCGAAATCGTAAAGTCTTCAAGCGAGTAGGCAAAGGGACGCTGCGCATTATTGGCAACGTTGGTAAGGTAAATACCGTTTGCCGTCTGAACGAGATAGAGCGGTTCGCTAATCCTATACGTTCCCGCCACTGCACGTAACAGATACCTATCCCCCGACACTCCACGATGGAGCAAAATCACATTGCCCCGCATCGACGGACGATTGATTGACCCGCCAAGAAGTGCATTCTCCTTCACAATGAGCGGCTCCACCGCCGCTAAATCAACCGCCTGCGAAGTCGCCACGTTCGGCGATTTGAACGAAACAATGCTCCCGGGTAAAACCAGTCCGGCATCCGACGGGTCAAGAAGATACTCTTCGTGATACCCGTTTTGTGTCATCAGTGTAATCGTATTCTGATCTTGAATCATTGGCGAAATCTCCAATTGTTGATAGTCAATTCCTAGCGGTACGATCCGCCATTGCATGCGGACACATTACCAAAAAATATCTCTCATGTGTTTTTCTTCGGAGTAAAGGTACTCGGTAGTCCTAACGGCTCTCCGCCCGCCGCTTCATTCGTGATTGGGATATTCCCCATCCCGGCACCTTGCCAATTCATGCCAGGCGAATCAAATTGCATCGGCGGGGCACCGTACTGCTGAACAGTCCCGCCGGACAAAGCCGCCAGTTTGTGCAATTCCTCTGCCGTCTTGTGCAGTAAGTCCGCCTCCGTAAAAAGCCCATGACTATTCGCAATCACCTGCGAAATCAACTCCACTCGTCCACGATTGCGGATTTCCAACGCTTCCCGAAGCACCTGCGCCACCGGACTCTGCGAGTTTTGCACAAAGGCATCAATGTCCGATTCAGAAATGGTCGAATAGTCGACGTTGAAAATGGATTTTTCGGCAATACCCAGCCCGCTCAATTCCTCCAACATCAGCGATTCCGTCGCCCGAAGCTCGAATATCTTCTTTTGGACGTTTTTTAACGCTTGTGTCCCCGCCGACACCGCCCTTTGAAACTGCTCGTCCGAACTATTCGCCACAGACGCATTCGGCTTCTTACCGGCAACATTGCCGATAGCCGATAAATACGTGCGCTTAAGAAAATCCTCCGGCATCGCATTCAAAAG
>JGI24704J35079_10000954_pt1 | contig 12807 bp, 9 predicted proteins | sample TergutNt197P3_FD_35079 | JGI IMG/M metagenome (IMG submission 35079)
TCATAAAGGTATCAAGTTCTCCCCTGGTTTTGGGAGTAAGGGGAGATGAAACACCCGAAGGAAGCCGGCAAAGTCTTTCTATGGCATCCCAGAGACATGTTTTGTTTTTTCGGGCCAGATCTGAAATTATCTGAATACTGTTTTTTCCNATTCCCCGGCGNGGAGTATTGATAATTCGCAGCAGGTTTACATCATCGCTGGTATTGGCTATGACCCGCAGGTACGAAAGGACATCTTTTATTTCTTTTCGCTGAAAAAAACTCATGCCTCCGGATATTTTGTAGGGTATGTTTGATTCAAGAAATGTTTCTTCAATGCTGCGCATAAGTGAATTGGTCCGCAGCAGTACGCCAAATGAATCATAGTCAAGANCATCGTTTATCATGTGGTCCTTGATCTTTCCGGTAATAAAGTTCCCCTCGTTGTCTTCGTTTTCGGGATAGAAGAGTTCGACATCTCTGTCTCCGGTTTTGCCCGACCAAAGGTTTTTTTCTTTACGGTTGGTGTTATGGGAAATTACGCCGTTAGCTGCTTCNAGTATTGTTGTAGTGGAACGGTAGTTTTGTTCCAGTTTAATTTCTTTTGCACCGGGAAAGTCTTTTTCAAACATAAGAAGGTTTTCGTAGTTTGCCCCCCGCCATGAATAAATGGATTGATCATCGTCCCCTACAACGCAGACGTTTGCGGATTTATTGCCATCCAGTGCCAATAGCCGCATCAGGCGGTATTGAATAAGACTTGTATCCTGAAATTCATCCACCATAATATAACGGTAACGGCTGCGGTACTTGTCGAGGATATCGTTTTGGTTTTCAAAAATTGTTATGGGAAGAACGAGAAGGTCGTCAAAGTCCAGTGCATTATAAACCTTCAGGCTGTTCTGATATTCTTTATATACCCGTTCGTATTTTGCCGCTTCCTGTATTTCCCCTGCGATTCCTGCTATACCCGGAACATTGCGCCAGGTAAACCGGCCTGTTTTGATATTGGAAAATAGCTGGCCCAGTCCGTAAATATTGGTTTTATCGCTTCCTATCCCGCATTCCTTCAGGGTTTCCTTAATAAGTTCCGCCCGATCGGTCTCGTCGTAGATAGAAAAATTTTTTCTGTAGCCAAGTATTTCTATTTCTTCCCGCAGTATTTTTACGCCAAAAGCATGAAATGTGCTGACGGTAAGGCTTTGCAGTTTTTTCCCTGTCAGTTCTTTAACCCGGCTTTCCATTTCCCGGGCCGCTTTATTGGTAAAGGTCAGGGCAAGAATTGCGTGCTGAGGAATTCCCGATTTAAGCATCCCGGCAATGCGGTATGTTATAACTCTGGTTTTTCCCGAACCGGCTCCGGCAATGATAAGTAATGGTCCTTCAATGGTTTTTACCGCTTCCAACTGAGGGCCGTTAAGTTCTTTTTCAGGATCTGTTTTCATGTACATGCGGAGTAGAATAAAGCAGAAACTTCAGTTTGTATACCGTGTTTCCCTGTGAACGATTAACTGTTACCCCGGGGGTCTAAACTAATGCTAGTTTTTTAAGAACCCCGGAGTTCACGAAATTCGGCCAGATTTCGCAGTTTTAAGGTTACCTTTCTCTGAATTTGGCGTACACGTTCACTGGTAATGCCCAGGATTTTGCCTGTTTCTTCCAGACTAAGCGGATTTTTACCATCCAAACCAAAACGAAGCCGGATGATTCTCATCTCCCGGTAAGAAAGCCTCGAAAGAATGTTCTCTATTGAGTTCTGAAGGGTAACAGAAAAAGCTGCTTCAAACGGTCCTTCCATAGAATCATCCCTGATTAAATCGGATAAACGGGTCAGATTTTCGTCATCAACAATGGTATCAAGGCTGGTAGTCTCCTGGGAAAGCTTAATTATCTCTTTTATTTTATTAATTGGAACTCCCAGGTATTCCGCCAATTCTTCTTCGCTGGGGTCGCGGCCCAGATCCTGTGCCAGCTGTTTTGCTACAAAATAAAATTTTTTAATTATATTGAGCATATGGATGGGAATGCGGATCACCCGGCCTTTGTCGGCGATGCTTTTAATAATTGCCTGCCTAATCCACCATGTTCCGTAAGTGGAAAAGCGGAATCCCCGTGTATGATCAAACCGTTCTACCGCTTCGAGAAGACCTATATTACCTTCATTTATCAGGTCCAGAAGAGACAATCCCCGGTGCTGATAATATTTGGCAATTGATACAACAAGGCGCAGATTGGAATGGATCATCCTGTTTTTATTGTTTCTTAAACAGGTTTCCAGTTCTTTTTTACGCTTGCTGTATGCTGTTTCTTCTTCCCTGCCTGTAAATTCCTCTTTCAATTCACGCAGCTGACCCCGGTAAAATTCCATTTGTTCTCCCAGGTACCGTTCATCCTGAATAGCTAACAGGGGATAATGGGAGATTTGCTTCAGGTACACGGCCAATGGATCGTTTTCTTCGGGAGACTTCCATCGTTTTTCCCGGATGGTGACTCTCCGCTGCTTTTTTTTTGCACGATCCCTTTCCCTTGCTTCACGTCTGGTCAAATCAGGNGGTTTTCCTGCGCCTGATTTATTTACAATTTGCAGTTGTTTCCCTTTTAATTGCTTTGTCATAACAATAACCTTCCTGATTGTATTCTGCCCGTAACAAAAGCCCAAACTACACCCTGTTTTGGTTTTTTTTGAGGAAAATTATTACCCTATTGGAGATGAGGGAAGNTAGGCTCTTGGGGCCTTNGCGGGATCTACCGGGGTATTTCCTTTGTAAACAAAGAAAAAGAGNTGTGATTTTGCTGTCTTTGTATCAATTCCAAGTTTTCCCAGTTCGGATCCGGTGGCGATTTTATCGCCCTCTTTAACGGACAGGGTTTCACAGCCCCCGTATACATATAAGTACCCTGCGGACGTTTGAACAATTGCGACCCTGCCGAAGCCCCGGTAAGGGCCGGCGGATACGACCATTCCTCCGGTAAGACTCTTTACGCTTTCCTGACGTTCGCCGGTTAATTGGACACCATTAAGTTTGCCTGAAATTTGGGCAATTTCTTTTACCCTTATTGGCCATTTAACAGCCGGATCGAGTTTTATTGTTGTTGTGGTATTCCCGGAATTGTCCGGAACAGGCTGGGAGCTTCCTGTAGTTACGGACTGGCCGGAAGGGTTTGGCGTTTCACTCTGACCGGAAGGTTGTACGGANTCAAGGGCAGGAACCCGTATTTTTTCGCCTGCTTTAATTACATAATTGGAAGTGAAACCGTTTATTTCAAGCAATTCAGAAACGCTTATGCCGTAACGCCGGGCCAGGCTGTATAGGGTATCGTTTTTTTCGACACGGTATTCAATATAGTCCTGCCGGGAGGGTTCGGTCTTTGCCGGAGAGGAAGATTGCGTTGAAGAATGTGCGGGGCTTCCCTGTACTCCGGGTATTCGTATTTTTGTTCCTGCCTGAACCTTCGCCGGATCGCTTATTTTATTGTATTTTAATACTTCATCGGCGCTAAGACCATACGATTTGGCTATGGAATAGATAGTATCTCCCGGACGCATCACATGAATTGTGTCTTCGGAAAAACCAAATCCGGCAATAAAAAAGGAAAGTAATATACAGATTACCAAGCGATTCAAAGAGGATGCCATGCTACATTATCGGTAGTTCTTTCAATTTTCAGTAAATTGATATAATTGACTAAATATGTCGTGTATGATTTTTTCTCTGGATTAAGAGTTATTTACCGATTACTATAGTAATATGGAACAAAAGAAGTTTCTAATTTGGTGGATTTTTGCCCTTACGGTACTTTTTACTGTTCATGCCCAGGAAACAGTTCAAAACCAGGAAAACGAGGTTTTTGCCCCTTTTGTATCCCAATTGGAAGGTGAAATCCGGAATAATCTTATCCGCCTTTCCTGGCAAGACGCCCGGGATATCCGGGGGGCGGTGTATATTTATCGTTCAGAAACCTCCTTTTCGACTCTTTTGGTTCTTCCGACTCCGGCAGAAGTGCCTTACGGAACCGGTTCATATCTGGATGAAGTTGAAAATCCCGGAATTATCTACTATTTGGTTGCTGCAAGTGATGAATATGGCCGGAAATACATACTTCCCATTCTTAATACCAACACGTTAAGTGTTACCGTAGGCCCTGAAAACGTACCTGGTAATACTGCCAGACAAAATCAAAACGCNCGTCTGGCGCCGGCCCAGCCAAATGCCCCTCTGCCCGGAATTGAAGAAATGAATGTCCGGATAGACGAAGACAGGGTGATAATTAACTTTTCCGGAGCTGACAGGGAAAAAAATCTTATACTTTACCGGAGTTTAAATCCTATCAGGAGGCAGGAAGACCTTCTTTCCGCTCTTATTATCAGGCAAAAAGCAAGTTCTCCGGTAATTGATTACCCGGTNCCGGGGCTTAACTATTATTATGCTCTTATTTACGAAGAAGATCTTGCCAACGGCATTTTCAGTCTGCGTTCAGGGTACAATGTTACAGACGCGGTACAGATTCAAAGTACTGCCGGAACCGGTTCCAGGGAAATGCCTTTACCCGGNTTAAATCTTTCCGCTTCCCANGGTGGGAGTTCCTCTGCTTTAGANGGGCTTCCCGGTTTTGTTACGGAAAGCTTTGGNTTTGATACGGAAACAGTTTTTGTTTTACCGGAACGGCGTAACGAAAAAACGTCCAAAAANGAAACCGAAATATTTTCCGAAGATCTTGTTAAAGGCGGTATCGGCGAAGAATATCAGCTTAGGTCAATTGTTCAGGGTTATTTCTCCTTAAAAGAATGGAACAAAGCAGCGGAAGAATTCCGCCGATTTCTGGATCTGCCGCGGAACAAAGACAATAAAGCAAGAGCACAATTCTATCTGGGACAGGTTTACTATTTCCAGGGAAGACCCAGAGAAGCGCTCTTTCAATTCCTTGTTGCTCAGGAGCAGTATCCAAACAACTGCAGTTCCTGGATTCAGGCTGTACTGGGAGATTTTACCAGGTGAACTTTTAGAAAAGCCATGTTTTTGAGCCCAAAATTACCGTAATGTCCGCAGCAGTGCCCGCAGTTCAGGATCTGCGGCGGTCTGTGCAGGAGCGGAGGCAGGCTGTTCTTTCTGTGTAATAATTTCGTCTCCGGCTTCAATACGATCATAGTATCCGTTCCGTGTAAGGTTTCCGGCAGATACTTCTTCGTCGGCTTCGTTTATTGATATAGTTCCTATAATATCTCCGGAGGAATAAACCAGCCCAATACCTTCGTTCTTTAAAGACACTCTGCCTTTTTTTACAATGTCGTATACATTGCCAGTTTTTACTCCGTCTGCCCTTCCTTTGTCGATAAGGCCAATGCCTGCTTGCCTGGCAGCCAGTTCGCTGCGGAAGGGCAGGGCNGCGCTTAACTGATCAACAATGTTTTTTCCTGCGTTACGGAGCCGATCCGGGCCTGTCCGGTAAGCGGAAAATGTTCCGGCCGGAGAACCGGTGCGGCCTACAAATAATTCACCTTTTAAGGAAAGATCCCGTTCATTTTCTGTAATGCTTAGGATAAGAAAATAATCCGCTCCTCCTTCTCTGGCTGTTCTGAATGCTGTGGAAAAGGAACTCTGCCTTAATTCCGCATTCATGGGATTTATATTGCGTTCATGCATTAAAAGGTCTTTAATAAATGCCGAGCCTACCGCGGCGCTGTCAACATGGTACAGACCGGACTGGGAAGCGACTGAAAAAACAGCTATCTTCCAGTGCCGTTTNGTTACNAGNAACGGTTCCAGCTGCCANCGGCGGTACAGAGCATTGGCCAGGCGGGCAGTATTATTTTCAACCAAATCGTCAATTCCCTGATTTCCCAAGCCAAGATCCTGCATAAACCGCAGTTCTTCCATTGATCGGGCGGGAAATCCCTGGAGACGGAGCAGTTCGGCGTAGTCGGATCTTTCGCGGGCATAGGGATTTAACCGCAGTCCCCGGCGGTATTCAAACAGGGCNTGNTCGCTTAAATTCCGGGTTCTGAAATCCCTTGCACGGGAAAAATGCCATGTTGCCCAGCGGCGCCGCGCCGCATCTTCAACAGCCGTTCCGGATATAAGCAGTTCTTCCAGGGAATAACGGATAAACTCATCGTCCGGCGCAACGCCAAGCGCTCCCGTTAATACGGTAATGGCATCCTGACGGCGGCCAAGCCGGGAAAAAGCCATTCCTTTTAAATACCAGGCTTCGGCATTTTCTCTCTTTTTTGCAATGATTTCATCAGCCAGTCTTGCCGCTTCGTCAAACTGTCCCTGACGGTAGCGGAGCTTTGCCAGAAGTATTTTTGCAGGGTCAAAATTGCTTTTAAAATACAAAGCTCTTTCCGCGTACCGGATACCTTCGGCAACACGGTTACCTCGTGAAGCCAGGTAGGCGGCATAGTAAAATACCCGGTAATCTTCGGAATGCTGGGCCAGTACACGGTCGATGTAGACTTTTGCTTCGTTATGCTGGCCCAGGGAACCAAGAACCAAAGCCAGGAGAGGAGGAGTTTTTGGTCGTCCGGATAGCGCCGGGCTGCTTCCCGGTAACGAGTAACCGCTTCGCCGGTCCGGCCTCTGGCTATATCCATTTCCGCCTGGGCAAAGAGTGCGTCCTTGTTGTAAGGTTCCCTGGCCAGCACTTCACCGATAATTCGTGAAGCTTCGCTTAATTGTCCCAGAGCAATTAACACGCGCGCTTCAAGATTTGCCAGTCCCAGGTTGCCCCGTGCCAAAGACCGCGCTTTCCGTACCCATTTCAGAGCCTCATCAAATTCCGAAAGCAGGTAATAACATTCCGAAAGAGCGGCAGTTGCTTCTGCATGAGAAGGATTTATCCGCAGTACTTCAAGAAAGGATTCCACAGCATCGTAATACGCTTCTCCTGCCATNGCNGATCTTCCCGAGTTGTACAGGGACGATGCACTCCTGCTTTGGGCATGAACTTCCCCTGAAGCGAGTATCAATGTAAAAAGTAACGTAATTGTAAAAAACAAAAAGCGTTGTTTCACAGATCCCTCCCAAGAATTTCCGCTAATAATTTTTCCTGAAGTACCAGCATTTCTTCGCTGTCGTCGTTGGACGGATGATCCATCCCTGCAAGGTGTAGAATACCATGAATTAAAAGCCGATGTAACTCTTCTTTGGGACTACAGCCGTATTCTTTTGCATTTTCCCCGGTTTTTTCCAGTGAAATCACAATATCACCGGGAAGAAAATGTTCCCCTGCCGTTTCCCCCATTACAAAAGAAAGAACATCCGTGCTTTCGTCAAGGTTACGATATTGGTTATTAAGTTTTCGTATTATTTCATTATTGCAAAAAAAGACTGAAAGATCCCAATGATGTTTCCCCAGTCTTTCCAGAACTTCCANTACAAAAGTTTCGGTTTTTTCCGGTTCTTGCGGGCTTTCAACCCCTTCAATGCTGATNGTTACTTTATTGTTCATCGGCCGTTGATCCGTTTTCATGTTCCGCATCTTCGGAATCGCTTTCTTCTTTATGCAGTTGATCCGAAGAAGAACCTTCATGTGCTTTCGTTCTTTCGGCGGAGTGAACCGGAGCTTTCGACGATCCTGCTGCTTTCGTTGGATCCGGCATTTTGGGGTACTCAATCCGTGAATGATAATACCCGGCCAGCACTTTTACAAAAGCCTGTTTGATTGTTTCCAGTTCTCTGAATGTCAGATCAGAATGGGCAAGCTGGCCGTGATCTACCTTTGCATCAAAGAGTTCCTGAATGAATTTTTCCAGACGTGCGGCTGTGGGCTTTTTTAACACCCGTGTAGCCGCTTCGGTTATATCAGCCAGCATTACTACGGCTGACTCTTTTGATCGGGGAGGNCTTCCGGGGTAGATAAANTCTTCTGTGTTTACATTACCACCTTCGCGCTTAACNGCTTCGTTGTAAAACCAGGTAATTACCGAATTACCGTGATGTTCCGCAATAAAATCAACAATCGCTTCGGGCAGGCCGAGAGACCGGGCTTTTTCAATTCCGATTTTTACATGGCTCCTGATTACAGAAGCAGAGAGCCGGGGTGCGATATCTTTGTGCTTGTTATATGAGGTCTGATTTTCTACAAAGTAAGACGGCTGTTCCATTTTGCCTATGTCGTGGTAATACGATCCAACCCGTGCCAGAAGTGCATTTGCGCCGATTTCCTGACAGGCGGATTCGGCCAGGTTNGCAACCATGATTGAATGGCTGTAAGTGCCCGGTGCAGCGTTAAAAAGCCGTTTTAAAATGGGGGAGTTTAAATCCGAAAGTTCGATCAGACGGAATGGGGTAACGGCATTAAGCAACTGTTCCATTATGGGAAGTATTCCGATTACCAGGAGTCCGGANGCCAGACCGTTAAANGCCGCCCAAAAAATCACTCCTCCGTATTCTGCAACCGGCGCCTGACGCAAAAGCAGAACGATCAGTATTGATGCCGCATTGGCGGCGGAGATAAGAACTCCCGCTTTTACCAGGTCCATGCGCTTTTGCGCGCCCTTTAATACATGGGCAGCAGCAATTCCCGAACAAAGCGCAAAGATATATGCGGAGATACTGTAAGCCTCGGAAAGAAANGCTCCCAGCGGAAGTAACATTGCGGTTACCAGNGCCATGGGGAAACCCAGTAATATGGCGGAAAGCATTACCGCCAATGCTGTGGGAATGAGTATTGATACCGGGAAATAATCGCCCAATTGTACAAAACTGTTGGCAAAAGAAGCGCCAATCAGGTACGCTGCTGAAAGNGCNGTCATCAAATAGCATTCGGCAGGCCGTAATTGCCGTCCTCCGGTACGCTGACCCATGTGGAAAACAAAGAAGAGGTATATAACAAGGAGCAGGAGAATTTGACCGGCGATAAGACGGGGATCACGTTTGGTCATGGAAAGATTCAGCGCCCTTAGTTCTTCCATTTCTCCTTCGGTAATGATAAACCCCTTGCGGATTACCCGGTCTCCCCGTTCGATAAAACGGTAAACAGGTTCCAGATGGGAACGGACTTCCGCTACTCTTTGTTCGGTATCGGCCTGAGAATAATATACATTTTCCTGAAGCAGGGAACTGACTATGCTTCCCGCTCCGGCCGAATATTCCCGGGAAAGCCTTTCGTTTTCGATGTACCTGAATATGAATGAATCCAGATTGTCCCTGGTAATAACACGCTCATAGGCAATCCGTTCACGTTCAACCCGTTCACCGTAATTGTGAAGCAGCTCGGCNATNTCAGGATCGTAAGAGGCNAGTCCGTTCTCCTCTGTTTTTTCCGGCAGAATAAAGATCCCCGTTTCGATAAAAAAGTCCAATTCTTTCCGGCCCGTATCCAGCGAGGNTAAACGGTTTTGATCCTGATACAAAGCCGTAAGCTCTTCCCTGCTGAAGACGCCGGGAAATTCGGTTTCGATGCTNTGTAAATAATTTTCCTGAAGATTGTCTTCATTGAACTGACTTTGCGAAAAGAGTACAAACCGGTCGTAGCGTCTTCGTATTTCTTCATTAATGGAAATATCAAATTTGAATACTGCGGGAATCTGGCGTATTGTCGCATTCATGTTAAGTCTGGTGGCTTCTTCATCAACAAACGAAACCGGCTCTTCGGCAATTACATCGCGATCNGCAACTTTTCCCACTTCATATTCATCAATGTTAAAAGAAACCTTTCCGTTGGTAAAAAGAATAATTACTGCAGTTATTACAAACGCCGCAATACTTACAATGGCAGGTCCGGTACGGATCCGGAGTATTTTGATGCGGCCCAACAGCTCCAGGTTCTTATTTTTTTTCGGCATCGTATGCCTCGATTATTTTTTTGATTAATGGATTTCTTACCACATCGGCTGTGTTAAGGTACGAAATAAAAATTCCTTCCACACCGGCAAGAAGCGAAAGTGCATGGAGTAAGCCTGAATCAATTCTCCGGGGCAAATCAATTTGCGTTGTGTCTCCTGTTATCACCGCCCTTGCTCCCCGTCCTATGCGGGTAAGGAACATCTTCATTTGTTCTTTGGTTGTGTTTTGCGCTTCATCAAGAATCACAATACAGTCGTTAAGGCTCCGGCCCCGCATATATGCCAGAGGCGCCACTTCTATAGCCCGTGTTTCTTCCATATGGTGAATAGCTTCGTAAGGAACCAGAGCTTCCATTGCATCGTAAAGCGGCCGTAAGTACGGATTGATCTTCTGGGCAAGGTCTCCCGGCAGGTAACCAAGGCTTTCTCCGGCTTCCACAACAGGGCGGGTAAGAACAAGCTTTCTCATTTTTTTGGAAAGTACCAGCCGGAGAGCTTCGGCAATTGCCAAGTATGTTTTTCCCGTCCCTGCAGGCCCGACGCAAAAACTTATCTCGTTTTCCCGCATACCCCGGATATACCAGGCCTGGTTTTGACTGCGGGGAAAAACTTTGGCAAATCCCTGGGGTATTTGAATTAAATTATCACGGAAGGCAGCCAGGGAGTGCCTTTCTGTTTTTGTCCCGTGTTGGGTTTTATCGGATTCATTCCGGGAATCGCTGGAAATATCTGAATCCTGTACAAATATTCCGGTAAGGGCTTCCACGTATTCGGCAGAAGGGCTTTCCCCCTCTTTAACCGACTGAATAAGGCTGTCAATTACCGTTCTGAAACGATCCTGTCCTGCCTCATCAACCCCGGTAAGGGAGATTTCATTGCCCCTGGTGTGAATATGCCCCCCAAGGCAGCCGGCAATTACTTTGAGGTTCTGGTCATTGACTCCGCAGACACCGGACAATATTTCGTTACTGTCCAGGACTATGGTTATTCCTTCTTCCAATAATACCTCTGGGTTCAAGCATATATCGGGGTTATTATACTATTTCCAGTCCTTTCTGTCGACAGCCGCAATTATTACATCCCTCCAGATTTCATACCCTTCAGCCTTTATATGAAGCTTGTCCCTGGCGAATAATTCTTCTATTAATTCACCCGATTGATGCAGATAGAGGCTTGAGATATCAATATACCTGATATTTAAGTATCCATCGTATTTTTGTATGATTTTATTAACAGCGTTCATCCTTTTTGTTTCAGGATCATCAGTTCCCTTCCCGCAGGGCAAAATGGAAAAGAGGAGTATTTTGCTCCTGGGCGCATTGGTGCTGATTATTTTTAAAATTTTTCCGATGCCGGCAGCTATTGATTCGGGGCTGTTTTTGTTGTTGACCCCTATCATTAAAGTAACATATTCAGGATCAATACCGGCAGGAAATTCACCGTTTTCCAGCCTCCAGATAACGTGCTCTGTACTGTCGCCGGAAAAGCCAAGGTTTGTTATTTTGTTTTTGTACTTATTATTTAGATCTTCCCATGATTTTGTAAATTCAAAACCCTCAGTAATGCTATCGCCGATAAGGACGATTTTTTGATTTTTAACAACATTGTCACCTATTTTGCTTTTATGCCTGTCGTTCCACCATTTGGCAGTACGGTTGACAGGCACCACGGCCGGATCATTCAGAGGAACCCCTGGAACGGGAAGCTCACCGGAATTGGTTGTCCTGCCAGCACATCCTATGCAGTGAAAGATAATTAAAGCAAATGTTGCAAATCGACGCACTATGGTTTTCTCAAAAAGAGTTTGGTAATAATAAAATGTTTTTTATGGTATGTCAATCCGGAATTTTACATTGAGACTCTCAGAAAAAATTAATTTCTTCAAATTGGCAGCATGAAAACAAGTGAATTTGTCATTTTTAATTAAAAAAATCAAATATTTTTAAAATATTTTCAAAAATAAGCGAAAATGTTATTTATTTTTTTTTCATATCTGATATCATCAGGAAAGGGAGAAACAAAATGAAAATTTATTTGTATGTACTGAATACACTCGCTGATTGGGAAATCGCGCACTTAATTGCAGAAATTAATAGCGGAAGGTTTTTAAAGAGAAACATTGAAATACCTGAAATAATAAAAGTTGGTAATGACTTAACTCCCATTAAAACAATGGGCGGGCTTGAAATTACCCCGGACATTGATGTTCATAATATTACTTTGGAAAATGGTGATGTAATAGTTTTACCCGGCGGTAATACCTGGCAAAATGAAGAAAATCAGGAAATAATCAATATGATCCTTAAAAAACCGGGTATGGATATTACTGTGGCTGCAATTTGCGGAGCTACTGCTGCATTGGCAGAAGCAGGAATATTGGATAATAGAAAGCATACAAGCAATGGTAAAGGTTTTTTGGAAATGATGTGTAAGAACTATAAGGGAAAAGATCTTTATGTGGATAAACTTGTTGTGGTTGATAATAATTTAATAACCGCAACCGGATTTGCACCTTTGGAATTTGCATACGAGGTTATCAGGAAAACAAATCTAATGGAAAGTAATACATTGGAGGCATGGTTTAATCTATACAAAACAAAAGATACAAAATATTTTTATGATTTAATGGAATCATTAAAATCAACAACCCCGCCCTGAAGGACGGGGTATTAAACCAGCTTGCGAATAAAAATGTGAACAGGTGTAAAATGCTTAAACTATTTAGATTACTTGTTAAGTTTTTCCGCATTATTACCTTGCCGGTTTTGCTGCCGCATTATTAATTGCATTAATAATGCAGTTGATGTAAAGATTTATAGCCGTAGTATTGCCTCCAATGTGGACTTTGTCCGAGCCAAGAAGCTGGGGCTGCTTATCAATCTGTAAAGCCCAATCTGCAACTGTAATAAAAGGATGAATATCCGGTAAAGTCCGTAAATACTGCATAATTTTATATGTCATCCAGCTTTCATTCATTGCAGCGTTGTATGGTGTAACAAATATCAATCTATGCCCGCTTTGGAGATCGTCAATTATTTTATT
>JGI24704J35079_10000959_pt1 | contig 12757 bp, 16 predicted proteins | sample TergutNt197P3_FD_35079 | JGI IMG/M metagenome (IMG submission 35079)
AAAAATTTTTTCTTTAATTCAGAGGGGTGTTTTCCCGGATATACACATCCAGCGGTATTTCCCGTCTGGATTCCACTTCCTGCTCCAGTACAACCGAACGGAATAATGTCAGCAAGGCCTCTCTGCCCTGTTCTTCCGGACGCTGGGAAATGATAGCGTCAATCCGGCCTTCCAGCAGNAACCGCCGGTTGTCGGGAATAAGATCGTAACCGATCAAAAGAAACGGGTGGCTTTTTTTCCATATAAGGGACACCGCTTCCGCCACACGATGAGCCATACAGTTGGTTATAAAAAGACCCGAAAGCTGCTGTTGTTTCCGCAGGAACTGTGCGATTTCATCCACAGAAATTTCAGATCCTTCAAAGTCTGAATATTCCCGGACAATTACGGGAAAACCGTTTTTTTCTGCATAACTTAAAAAACCATCCCGGCGGCGGGTAATATGATAATCATCGCCATGAGCATCCAGAACTGCCACCGGTTCNGATACAGTGCCGGCAAAAAGATGAAGAAGCCGGCCTGCCAGGTATCCGCCNCCCAAAGGGTCCTGCCCAATGACACACAGCGGACTGGTTTCCGGTATATCGGAATCAACAAAAACAATGGGTATTTTTTCCGCACAGAACCATTCGATAAAAGANCTGGTTCGCTTCGGCATGATAGGCGCAAAAAGCAATCCATCAGGTTTTCCGGCACGTATTAAATTGGAAGTTTTTTTAAAAGACTGCGGATCATACCGGTCGAATTCAACTATCTCTGTTTCAACACCCAGTGTCCTGATTTCACCGGCAGCCCGTTCAATACCTTCAATGATCTGTCCCCAGTACCCCGCGTCCTGGCCCCGGCCGGGGGTAAGCGTACAAAAACGGTAAGGCCGGTTGCGTTTCAATCGCCGTGCAATGGGATTGGGAGTAAACTGGTATTGTTCAATAATCGCCTCTACCTTTGCCTTTGTCTCCGCCGAGACCCTGCCTCGGTTATGGAGTACCCTGTCAACAGTTCCTATAGAAACGCCGGCAAGTTCTGCAATTTCATGGACGGTCATTTATGGTATTATATCAGTGTCAGTCCGCACTGTCCAAGAAGGAGGGAGAGGTTTTGGGAATTGTATGATATTGTTATCTTAATTATGGTAAGGAAGCTATTGTAATGGTTGGAATGAACTACAAACTCGCGGAACTTGAAAAAGAAGGAAAACCCATCTATGCAGGTATCGTCGGCGCAGGTCAAATGGGCCGGGGCATGGTAAGCCAAATGATGTCCATGAAAGGTATGCGTCCGGCAGTGGTTGCAGATGTGGCGCCGGATAACGCAAAGAATGCCTACATAGAAGCGGGCCTGATCGAAGGCAAAGATTTTGCCCGGGCGGAAACTGTTGAAGAAGGAAACAAAATTCTTGATTCAGGCAAATTTGTTGTTACATCCAATAACGAACTCCCGGCCAAATGCCGTGCAATACATTGTACCGTAGATGCAACCGGAATACCCGAAGCGGGCGCCAAAGTCGCTGTTGACGCCATTAATAANAACAAGCACATTGTTATGCTTAATGTGGAAACCGATGTTTGCATAGGTCCTGTTCTTTATAAAATGGCCAACGATGCAGGGGTAATATATTCGGGAAGCGCCGGTGATGAACCGGGAGCGGTAATGGAACTTTACGATTTTGCCGATGCTCTGGGCTTTGAAATAAGGGTAATAGGAAAAGGCAAAAACAATGCCATTGACTATGAATGCACTCCGGAAACCGCAGCAGAAGAAGCAAAACGGAAAGGAGCNAGCGCCAAGATGCTCTGTTCCTTTAAAGACGGAACAAAAACCATGGTGGAAATGACTGCAATGGCCAATGCTACAGGCTTTCTTCCCGATGTTATGGGTGCACACGGAGCTTCGGGACAGGTTAAGGATCTGCCCGATCTTCTTTCGCTGAAAAGCGAGGGGAGAGGGGGAATTCTTACCAGTTACAGGACAGTAGAATACATCAACGGCGTTGCACCGGGTGTATTTATTATCATTGCATCGAAACTTCCGGACATTAACCATGAACTAACATATCTTGGTATGGGCAGCGGACCAAACTATGTCCTCTACAGGCCATATCATTTAACCAGCCTGGAAACTCCGCTTACCGTAGCAAAAGTATGCATTGATCGTATACCAAGTATTGTTCCCAGAGCCGGAATGACGGCCGAAACGGGAACTGTTGCAAAACGGGATCTTAAAGCCGGAGAAAAACTTGACGGAATTGGCGGTTATACCATACGCGGAACATTTATTTCCGCCGGAGAAGCCAAAGAAAAGAAAATACTCCCGATAGGTCTTGTAAACAAAAACACCGAAATGCTCAGAGACATAAAAAAAGGAGCATTAATCACATACAACGATGTTAAGCTGGATGAAAACACACTAATAGTGCAGCTTCGCAAGAATCAGGACGCGCTTCTTTTTTGAAATAATTTAAGGCTTTTCCAAAAATTTCAGCTTTTGAAAAAGCTCCCTGCCAAAAGCTTTTCAGCTTTAATCGTGAGCCGGGTTTTTCCGTACTTTTTCTATCGCCTTGGTTACCGAATCTTTTAATGATTTGGCATAGGATTGCTCACTCATAGCCTGGGCAGCATATTGGGTGCCCAAAAGCGATACTCTGTACAGAGGTTTAACCGCATTCAGCGCCATAGCAGCCATATCCACTACACAAGTATTACAGCGGCAAATGGTACTCTTGTGCGCTTCAAGTTGTTTACCCAGCTCTTCAATTACCAGTTTTTCCGACTCATTTTCCAGGATATCAAAATCATACTCATCAATAAATGCCATTGGATTCCTCCCTGTTTAATTATAACACTAATGATGGCTTTTTTCCAGAGATTCAAAGCGGGCACACTTGGGATTAAAAATAATATCTACCTTCCCCACCGGCCCATTACGCTGTTTAGCGATAATCAATTCCGTGTTACCGTCAGCTTCCTTGTCGGGCACACGTTCCCGGTGCAGAAACATAACCAAATCCGCATCCTGCTCTATCGAGCCGGACTCCCGGATATCGGCAAGATTGGGCGCCCTTTTTTGCTTTTCTGCTTCCCGGCCAACCTGAGAAAGAGCCACTACAGGTATATTAAGCTCCCTGGCCAGGTTTTTAAGCGATCGCGAGGTCTCCGCAATCTGTTCATGCCGCGGCAGGTCTCTGTTTTCTGAGCCGATCAGACTGATATAATCAATAAAAATAATCTGCACATTGTACTGGGAACAGGCCCGCCTGGCCTGGGAACGGAGATCCAGGAGTTTCATCCCCGGGGTATCTGCAATGTAAAGAGGAGCGTCAAATATCCTGCCCGCCGCCTCCTGAACATCACCCAGTTCCCGGCTGGAAAAGAAGCCGGTTCGTATCTTTTCTGACGGAACCTTTGATTCCGAAGAAACAAGCCGCAAACCCAAAGCAAGGCTGGACATTTCCAGAGAAAAAAAAGCCGCAGGGATCTTTTTCTTCATGGTAATATGGGAAGCCATAGTCAGGGCCAGAGCCGTTTTCCCTATAGACGGCCGGGCGCCTATAATAATCAGTTCCGAATTCTGAAAACCCGAAGTCATTGAATCCAAATCATCAAACCCGGATGGTATTCCGGTATAAGCTTCTTTGGATCGATAACGCTTTTCTATAACATTCCAGGCATCTTTCATTAACTCAAGGCTGCTTATAAACGAAGACCGTAAACGATCCTCCCCGAGTTCAAAAATATGCTGCTGAATTTCCTCCAGAATCAGCCTTGCCTCTGTTGATTCGTCAAAAGAACGGGTATGAAGTTCTGCAGAAACCCGGAGCAATGCGCGCCTTAGGGAATAGTCCTGAACCAGGGCAGCATAATGTTCGATATTTGCGCTGGACGGTACCGCATTTGTCAGCGAAGCGACATAGGCCGGACCTCCCGATGCATCCAGTTCCCCCATCCGCCGCAGTTCGGCAACCACCGTAATGATGTCCGCTTTTTGCTGCCCCTGGTTATGCAGGTTCAGTACAGCCTGGAACACCCGGCGGTTTGCGTTTGCATAAAAATCACCGGGCCTGATATATTGAAGAGCAGTATCTATGGCATCATTGTCGAGCAGTATGGCCCCAAGGGCAGCCTGTTCCGCTTCTTCACTATGCGGCGGAACTTTATCCTTTAGCGGGGCGGCCATACTATTCTTCGCTGTGTTCCGAATCTGCCGGAGACCTGGAATTTTCTGTAACAGGCGTTACGGGATTATCCTGAACTGCCGCTCCCTCGCCAGAATTAACCGGAGGGGTACCTTCGCCCCTTGGACCCGGCGGATTGTCACGGCGGCCCCGTCTTTGAGGCGCTGCGGGCGCTTTTGTTTCCGTTTTTACCGGCTGACCTTCTATGGTAATTGAACATTCTGCGANAGCGCTTTCGTAAAGCTTAATCAACACATTGTATTTGCCGGTACTTTTAATCGTGTTACCGGGAATTTCAATTTTTTTCCGTTCAATCTGAAAACCATTTTTGGTAAGTTCGTCTGTAATGGTCTGAGCCGTTACTGCGCCGTAGAGTTTGCCGTTTGAACCTGCCGGCATAACAAGTACCAGAGAAAGAGCTTCCAGTTTTTCTTTCAGGCCCGAAGCATCCTGCCGTTTAAGGGCCTTACGTCCTTCGATCTCTTCTCTTCTTTCTTCAAAGATTTTTTTTGTCCTTTCGTTATAAACAAGCGCTATTCCACGGGGAAATAAAAAGTTACGGGCATAACCTGCAGCAACATCTTTTACATCCCCTTCTTCGCCAAGAGTAGCCAGATCCTTGTTTAAAATTACCTTCATAACCGAACTCCTTACATATTTATTTCAGCATAGGGTACGAGAAACCCGTCCCGCGCCCCCGGAGTAGGGGCGGCTGCGTCACATTTGTGACAGCATCACAAATGTGACGGCCACTAAAGTGACGGCAAATTAAAGAACCATACCGGCTCTATTATTTGTTCAGCAAAATACCATTACTGTTTCGGCGCACGAAAAGGCACCCAATTTTCCATTACTCCCAAAAGAACGAGCAAGCCTAAAATGGCAATATTTATTCCCGGCCTGAAAAGCAAAAATAGTATCCCAACATTAATAAGAATGCGGGGCAAGGGCGGAAACCGTAAAAGAAAATGCATCATTATTGCTCCGCCCTGAACAAGAAACAGTGTAGCAGAAAGAACCAGAATATTCCAGCCGGCTATATCCATAAATTCAATATTGGCTGTTCTTCCGATGAGTATTGCTGCAAGGGAAAAAGAAAGAACCCAAATCAGGAAAAACGGAGCGTGAAAACCAAGTATTGTTTCTCTCTGAACCGTATATGCGCGCTGAAAAAACCGGCTAATCAACAAGGCAAATTGCCGGTTGATCCACCAAAAGACCAAACAGGAAAGGGGTATTCCGCCCCGCAGAATAACATAAAGTACGGTCGAAAAGAATTCTTCGGTTGTTAAATCCGATTGTCCCGAATTTGAAGATACGGCGCCGAAAGCTTCAAGCTGACGTCCGAAAAAATACTGAAGTTCGCCGTTATNCATTACGGAATAAAATAACGGTAAAAAAATCAAAACACAGAAAACGGCTCCCGCAGTCATACGAACAGGAACTTCTCTGAGTATCCAATATTTCCCCGGAGGAGCATTTATCCAGGTAAAGACAAGAACCATTACCGAATAATACAGGGTATTCCATTGAAAAATAAAAGGATCTCCTTTACGGTAAACAGAGATCCATATTCCAACAAGTATATTCAGTATAACTGCCAGAATTCCCGATACCCAGGCGGTTTTAACTCCTCCAAAAAAGCCGGCAAGCGCCAGGGGCAGTAAAAACAGGAAAACAATAAAACCGGTTCTTATGCAAACAACACTGGCAACGGCGCCGACGACTGCGATTCCTGCTCCGAAAGCAATTTTATTCGTAAAAAAACCGGATCGTCGGTCTTCAGGGTTTTCCATAATCCGCGAATTGCTATTCGAGGCTGTTCCAAAATGTCAAATTTTGGAACAAGCTCATTCAGCTACAAATGGCAGCAGGGCAATTATCCTGGCCCTTTTTATTGCAACCGCCAGGGCTCTTTGATGTTTAGCACAGGTACCTGTAATGCGGCGGGGCAGAATTTTTCCGCGTTCTGTTATAAATTTTCGCAGCATGTCGCCGTCTTTATAGTCAATTTTTAATTTCTGAGTACAAAAACGGCAAACCTTTTTCTTAAAATAAACCTTGCTTTTGCTCCTGCCGGTCTTNTCGTCAATATCCCGGCCGTCCATTTGCATATCCATGCCCCGATCCTGGCGGGATACCCGTTCTTCCATATATTTTTCGTCAGACATCTGTTATTCTCCTTAAACTTACGGTTTTAAAAATCCTCTGCCTTCATTTTTAGAAAGGAATATCATCGGTAAAATTGTCACCGTTATTATCAACAGTCTCTTTGCTTTCCTGCCGGTTTCCGAAAGAAGAAGCTCCGGCGGAATTACCGGAACCGCTCCCNAAAAGCTGAAGGTTATTTGCAACTACTTCGACACGGGAATGTTTCTGACCATCCTGTTCCCAGCGATCCTGACGCAGTTCGCCGTCGACGCCTATCTGTTTGCCTTTAACAAGGTATTGATTGAGCGTCTCCCCCTGCCTGCCCCAAAGGACAATGTCGAAAAAACTGGGCTCATCAACCCATTGATCGCCCTGTTTCCGGCGGCGGTTTACNGCTATGGAAAACTTGCATACCGCCTGACCNCCGGAGGTAAACTTTAATTCCGCATCCCTGGTTAATCTGCCGACCAGCACCACATGATTAATATCAGCCATACTATTCCTCGATTTTTACAAAGAGGTAGCGTAAAAGGTTGGCGTTTAGTTTAAAAACCCTGTCCAGAGAATTAATTTTGGCCGGATCGGAGTTGAAGGTAAAGAGCAGGTACCGTCCCCTTTTCCGCTTATTGATCTCATAGGCCAAATCCTTGTCTCCGGTTTCATCGGTTTTAAGGATTTCTACCCCTTGAGCGGCAAGATCCGCCAAAACGGTCTCTTTTCCGGCTTTGTACAGGTCTTCTTCCAGGGGAAAGATGACTGTCAGTTCATACTGACGCATTAGGTCCTCCTTATGGACTAATATGATCCGCCCATGCAGACGGATAAAGAGGCAAACACACTTTAACAAATCCAAAAAACCTTGTCAATAGACAAGCCGGAACTGCCGAAAATAAGGATGATGAACAAGCACATAAACATCGAAGACAATATTTTTGTTTTGAATCTGAGAATCAGAATGATTCAGGACCTTTTAATACTGGATACCGATACCGGCTTATTTTTACAAAAAACCCTGGACGATCTTGATTTTATCGGCTCCAGTCTTAATTATTTACTTTCCCATTTAAGGGAAAATAACCGCCTGATTGAACGGGATGAACAGTTCCATAATCTTCTTGAAACCGAATATCAATTTTATGAAGCATTAAGCGATATTGATCATGGTGAAGGAAATATCACTTCAAACCAATATCCGGAACTGCAGCAGCAAATCAACCTGCTATTAACCAATTCCCAGGACAGGCAAAATACCATTAAAGATACAATATCGGAAACAAAACATCTTTCTCTGGAACCGGTTGTAGGTTACGACGAGCTTCACGAACTATTAAGCCGCTGATGCATCCATCCTCCAAAAGGGACATACTCAGGGATACTCCGCCGGGACGAACCGCTGCAAACAGCCGGGCGAAGACTTCCCTCAGAATTACAGGAGGAAACCTAAAAGGCAGAATTGTTTCTGTTCCGCCGGGAATAATCAGACCTGCAATGGATAGAATGCGGGAATCTGTTTATGCAATTTTNGGTGATATGTCAGGAGCCTCGTTTCTTGATCTTTTTTCGGGCTCCGGAATAATGGCTCTTGAAGCAGCTTCACGCGGAGCCCTGCATCTGGAAGCCGTTGAATCCGACAAACAAAAGCATAAAACCCTTATCAGAAACTGTTCTGTTTCTCCTNTTCGTATACAATGTCATTTAATNCCTGTCGAATTATACGTTAAACGCACACGGCAGATTTTTAACTATATNTTTTGTGATCCTCCGTTTACGTATCAATTTAAAAAAGAACTATTAATCAACATCGGAACATCCTGTCTTATGAACGAAACTTCCCTGCTTATGATTCATCGTCCGAAAAAAGAAACCATGAACTTGCAAAANAAGCAATTTTTTCTTGAATTGCAAGATTCCCGGTTCTATGGAAATTCTGCAGTAGATTTTTACCGCAAATTAAAAACCACAGGTAATACTAAGAAAGAATAAAACTTGATTATTTCTGTAATAATTAGTATATTATATTTGAATTTCAGATAATTGAAATTTCTGTTAACAGGGATTATACTGGGACAGGCAAGATTCCGGGTTAAAAAAATGGATTTTAAAAAAATTTTCGAACGGTTTGAAAGTCCTGAGGGTTTTATAAAAACTACCGTCAGTTCAAACGTTGACGGCAGTACAAAAGCGGCGTTAAACCGGAAGGGAAACACCCTTTTTAATGCCGGAGATACCGAAGGGGCCAGACGAATTTTTTTAACCACCGGCTATTCAGACGGGCTTACCAGNGTCGGGGATTATTATAAATCCCACGGACGGCCCCTGGAAGCTTTAAAAATGTANTGGATAGCGCCGGATCGTACCAAGGCTGATCCCCTCATCCAACAGTTATCAGAAATCATACGGCACTTTTTAAATGAAGAGGTTGCAGATGAGTAACGATACTTCTGTGTTAACTGTGTTGAAAGATCAAAAAAACGAAATTGATGAAAACCTGGATATAAACCCGGAATTGAACGAAAAATCAGGACTTGTAAACTCCGCCGAACAAACAGATGTAAACGAAGGCCCTCCGGTAAACTCCGCCGAGNCACAGAGCGGCGAAGGTTCCCCGGATATTCCGGATTTGTCCAAACAAGGTTATCAGTTATTNCGCGAAAATCGCTTAAACGAAGCTTTAGCTTGTTTTAAAAAAATACTGGCNGTGGACAGCTGTAATAATTATGCATTGGTGGGTATGGGAGACACCGCAAGAAAAAAAGGAGCCTGCNGNGATGCGGTATCGTATTACATGCGTTGTCTGGAATATCATCGCGGGAACAACTATGCCCTGTTCGGCCTGGCAGATTGCTATAAAAGCTTAAATCAATTCCACAAAGCTATCGAAATTTGGGAACAGTACCTGATTCATGATGATAANAATATTACAGTCCTGACAAGAGTGGCGGACGCTTACCGCAAAGTCCGTGATTTTAAACATTCCAGGGAAGTTTATTTAAAAGTTCTGAATATGGAAAACGCCAACCCTTATGCAATTATAGGACTTGGGCATCTGCACTACGACTTTAAAGAATATCAAAATGCATTGTCATACTGGCAAAAGATGCTTGAGCTAAACAGGGAAAATGTAGATATACGCGTTCTGACATCCATTGGAAATTGTCACCGGAAATTAAAAACATTTGATAAAGGCATTATTTATTTTGAACAAGCCCTGGAACGTGACTCGAACAATTTTTATGCGCTTTTTGGCCTGGCTGACTGTTACCGCGGATTGAACCAGCAGGAGAATTCACTGGAATACTGGAACCGTATTCTTGAACATGATCCCAGAAACAAGGTGATTCTTACCAGAGCCGGAGACGCATACAGAAATCTGGAAGAACATGATAATGCCAGCAATTACTACAGACGGGCTCTTAATATCGAATTTGATACCTATGCTGTTCTGGGTCTTGCTCTTGTTGCCAAATCCCAAAATAAATTTGTAGAAGCCATAGAATCCCTGCGGCATCTTATTCAGCAAGACCCGAGAAATTACCGGCTCTACATAGAACTTTCCGATTGCTGGTACCAAAAGGGAGAAAAAACCCAGGCCATAGAAGCGCTGGTAGATTTTCTTAAACAAGGGTTTAGAAATGCAAAAATTTCCGAACTCCTTGAACATTACAGAAATTAAAAAAGTTCCGTTTTCCGGAATGACTATTCCGGAAATTGCGGACGAACTGGATGCGTTTTCGCCGGGAGAAAAAATACCCGCATACCGTTCAAAACAGATCTTTTTACAAATAAAAAACGGCGCCCGTAATTTCGAAGAAATGACCTGCCTTCCAAAGAAACTTATAAAAACCTTGGAAGAACGTTCGGTTATATGCGGAAGCAGACCAGGCAAAAAATATTTTGGCAGAGACGGTACAATAAAGCTTGTCCTGGAACTCCAGGACGGCGTATTNATAGAAACGGTNCTGCTTGACTCTTCTTCGGGGAATAAGCCAAAACCTGATGCTGTAAAAAAGCCTCATTATACCGCATGTCTGTCAACTCAGGCCGGCTGTCCAATGGGCTGTGTTTTCTGCAAAACCGGTTCAATGGGTTTTATCCGCAATTTAGAACCTTCGGAAATTGTTGAGCAATATTTGTTTTTAAACGATGAACTTAAAAAAAAATCAAAAGAATACAGGATATCCAATGTTGTAGTGATGGGAATGGGCGAACCGATGCTGAATCTGAATGCCCTGCGTAAAGCCCTGAAAATACTTTGCGATCCTGCGGGTTTTTCTGTGTCAAAAAGAAAAATTACCGTTTCAACCGCAGGAGTTAATAACGGAATTACCGACATGGCAAAAAACGGTCCTGAAACGGAATTAGCCGTCTCTATAGCCAGCGCCCGTGAGAGCTTCGCAAACGCCTTATGCCCGGGACAATTAGATATCCCCTGCCTCAACTTAATGAAGCGCTTTCCCGATATCAGGAAAAACAAAAGCGCCGGATAACTATTGAAACAATACTGCTGGGGGGTATCAATACCGGCCAGGAAGATGCACGCGCTTTAATTGATTTTTGCCGTAATCTTGATGTTACAGTAAATCTAATCCCCTGGAATCCGGTAAAAGAACTGAGCTTTGAAGGGGAAAAACTCCGCCAACCTGCGCCGGAAGAAGTAAAAAAATTCTCCGCCATACTGGAAGAAGGCGGCATTACCGTAACTCAACGGTACCGGCGCGGCCGCGGGGTTTCCGGCGCCTGCGGTCAACTGGGCACCCAATGAGGCTCCCTGAAAGAAATTGTAATGCTGACATAACCCGCGGCTTGCCGCGGGGAGCCTCATTGTGAAGCAGCGGTTTGGGCCTTACCTTCGTTATCGTAAAGCTTAATTACCGACTCCGGAAGCCAGCCCCTGTAGGTTCCATCGGTTAAAACCCAAAACTCCTGCTCGTCTCCTTCTTTTACCAGACGGCGCTCCAGAACAGGTACAATAGTCTTTTCCCGTATATAACCAAGAGAAACTCCGTCATTGCCGGGTTCGTTATAAATCCGCGTATAAGAAACAGTAACCACCCCATAACCCAGAATTGAACGTGAAAGAGGCGGTCGAACAGGCGGTTTAATATCGGCTTTTGGAGAACAACCGGGTATTCCAAAAATCCAAAAAAGAAGTATAATAACTCTTACAATTCGATGAATCATTCCAGGAAAAGTATAGCTACTTTTGCAATTTTAGTCATCATTTTACTCTGCGGATCAATATCTGCCGGCGCAGAGTCACCGTCATTTACCGATAAATATTGTTTCAGTCTTTCAAGCAGCATAGGTTTTCTTTACGGCACATCGTACGAAATTGCATATCAAGGCAGCGGCAATAATAATTATCTCAGCGAGCTTCAGTGGGAAATAAAACCGTTTATTTATTTGGGTTTAAATCTTGACTTTGGACTAATAAAACCATCGGACGATTATGGCTTTTTTATTGGCCTGGGCCTAAAAGTCGCTATTCCTATGGAAACAGGTATAATGGAAGACCGTGATTGGATAGAACCCTGTACCAAACCTGGTTCACTAACCAATTTTTCTTCCCATGAAAACCATACAAAAGCATCCTTTCTTGTTAATCTTGAAACGGGTTATTCAATTCCGGTTTGGAAACTCATTCTAAGATTATTCCTGAATTTTGATTATATGTACTTTAGTTTTGAAGGACGAAACGGCTATACACAACATGGCCCTAACGATCCCAACGATGAATCCGCATTTCCTTTAAAACCGTGGGATTCCGCATTCGGGCAAATTCCCTGGAATGGACTAGCCATCAGCTATACTCAGCATTGGTTATTATTCAATGCCGGCATAGAGGCCGTATTTCCCATTAATAAATTTACCCTTTCAGCAGGTTTTTTTATCGGTCCTTCAATATGCTTTGCCGCCGATCATCACAAAGGGGGATATACATTTATTGACACCCTGTATAAAGGTCTGGCAATTAAACCAAAGTTAAACGTCTTCTTTTCTTTATCCGACAAATGTGATATAGGCATAACAACTGCCTATCACCATATCTTTGAAACCAGAGGAGACACAACTCAAAAAATAGGGAGTTATACGGTTCAGCAATCAATGGATCAGGCAGGCGCCGCTTTTAAAGCTTTTGAAGGAAGCTTTGTTGTCAGGTATCGTTTTATAAAAAAATAATCGGGTAAAAAATAAAATGCAGGGCAGCGGCGGCGATACAGACAAAGCCAAGAATTTTTCTGTTGCGTCCTATTAATTCCGTAATGCGTTCCATGCGTTCAACAGCAACGGAATCCGGCGCTTTACTGCGGTAAAAATCAAACAGCAGAATAAAGCCTCCTGCAAGACCAGCAAGAGCGGGAAAGAGATCTCCTACAACCGGGACATTGCCATGTACAGGCGAAAGAATTTTTAGTATTCCTGCAATAAAAGACA
>JGI24704J35079_10000980_pt1 | contig 12632 bp, 11 predicted proteins | sample TergutNt197P3_FD_35079 | JGI IMG/M metagenome (IMG submission 35079)
CAGCAGTCGTCCATGAGGGCCTACCTGATCAGCCCGACCAAGGAACGAAGATTATTCGACCGGTTCGTTGAGGTCACCAAGGCCATGGACGAAGACATTTCNGTGCTCAACCGGCTCTTATCCGACCCCGAGGCGGACTTGCTCAGAACCCCGGCCATTATCGACTCNCATCGGAATATCACCAGGGCGCTCAAGGAATACAACGATCTGGCCATGCCCGTGGCCGAACGCCAGGAGAAAATATTGATTGCCCGCCAGGGCTTCAGAGTCGCTTATGATGAGGAAATCGCAAACACTATGGAAGAAATCATGAAACTGGAAAAAGCGGCCTTCCGGAGTGAACTGCGGAGCGATGCCGGCCAGGCGGCCTTGACGCGCCGATACGAACGGTCGGAGGCTCTGAACCAATTCCAGGACACAATAAACGCCGGTACCCTGGCTTTCTCCAGGGGGCTTTCGGGGAGCCAGGCCTTCCTGGACCAAAGCCTGGTTTTAGCGGCCGAGGCTGTCCAGCAGATAGGCCCCATCATCAACGACACCGCGGTCAGGGAGATCAGGGAGTCCCTGGAAAAAGTCCGCCAGGTCATTTTGGAAAAATATGAACCCAACCTGAAGACCGCCATAGCCCTGATGAGAGAAGACAGTGAAATCACAACCAGACGCGCCCCCTTTGTCCAGGAGGTCGTCCGCGAGGCCAGTGCCCTGGGCAAGGCCGTTCAGGAGATTTCCCACCTTTTCACGGCTGACATAGCCGCGGCCGTGAGAAAAGTCAATGCGGTCATGCTGGCCGGGGCCGTGCTGGCCCTGGCGGTCAGCCTGGTCCTGGCCACTTTCCTGACCCGGAGCATCATCCTGCCCGTCAACCGGATCATAGATACCCTTACGGAAAGCGCCCAGGAGGTGGACGGGGCCGCCTCACAGCTCACCGGGGCCTCCAACACCCTGGCCGAAGGAGCCACGGAAAACGCGGCCAGCCTGGAGGAGACCAGCGCGGCCCTGGAGGAGCTCAGTTCCATGACCGGGCGCAACGCCGACAACGCCGCGGAAGCCAACTCCCTCATGACCCAGGCCACCACGGCCGTGAGACAAGCCGAAAGCTCCATGGGCAAGGTCATAGTGGCCATGGAAGAGATTTCCAGCTCGGGCAACGAGATAGGCAAGATAATCAAGACCATAGACGAGATAGCCTTCCAGACCAACCTGTTGGCCCTGAATGCGGCGGTGGAGGCGGCCCGGGCCGGGGAGGCCGGGGCCGGCTTCGCGGTGGTGGCCGACGAGGTGCGCAACCTAGCCATCCGCTCGGCCGACGCGGCCAGGAACACGGCCGACCTCATAGCGGCCACCATCACCAACATCAGTTCCGGTTCGGAGATGGTCAACGCCACGGCCGAAAACTTCAAAGCCGTCGAAACCAATGCGACCAAGGTGGCCGGGCTGGTTTCCGAAGTGGCCGAGGCTTCCAAGGAGCAGAGCCAGGGCATAGGGCAGATCACCACGGCCATGTCCGAGATGGACAAGGTGACCCAGACCAACGCCGCCTCGGCCGAGGAATCGGCCAGCGCGGCCGGCCAGTTGTCCCTCCAGGCCGGGAACCTGTTGACCGCGATCCACGAGTTGAACGTCATGGCCCACGGGGCCGAGGCCCAGGGAAATGTCCGCCATTCCCGCCCGGCCGCGCCGGCGCCCAAGCCTCTGGCCAGAGCAGGATCCTCCGGGGGGGCTTCCGCGACCAACAAGGCCTTGCCCATGGACGAATTCGATTTCTAGGGAAGCACTGAAACATAAAAGCGGCGGAGGGCGAAGGAACTCCGCCGCTTTTATAAAGGGCTTTTATAGCGGTGAATAATATGTCCGAGGACTTGCTTTTCCAGGATACCGCTCAATGCCCCGGATGCGGCGCTCATGAAACGCGCAAACATGGGAAACATTTGGGCAAGCAGCGATACTACTGCAAGAAGTGCGGTCTGGCCTTCACCGGGGGGACATATCATTATCGCCCGGCTCAGGAAGCAGCCGCCTTGAAACAGGAAAACCAGAACCTTTGCAAAATTGTGGAAGCCGCCAGACGGCTGAATGTGGCCTTAACCGCTCACCTAAAAGTGAACTCTGGGAAATCATTGAGTAATTTGAAAGCCAAACGAGAACGGTTTTCCCGTCTGCTGGCCGCTGCTCCTCATCTGGAAAAAAGTGTACCCAAGGACAAAGAAGAAACCAGCTCCGAAGCTCAATTCAATCTTTTTGATAAGGCTGACTAAATGCCGCTCTGTTGATTGAAAGCTGACCAACCGCGGCAGCCCCCCCTCTTTGAACTTTTGGAAAAAGTTGTTGAAAACTCCCGCCCGTACAGCTATATTTAACCCAAATCGGTCATTAGAGGCATGGACCCCGGCTTTCGCCGGGGTGACGGTTAGGGTGGAGTGTCCGTCATTCCGGCGAAAGCCGGAATCCATTCCAGCATTTTTTATTTCACCAAAACCGGACGCCTGAAACCAACCTCAACATAGCCTTAACTGGCTTAAATTACGATAGATTGTCCAAATGACCGCCATTAGAACCAATCTCTATCGACCGATCAGGTGAACAACAAATGAACAATAAAGCGATCTACCTATTCCTGGGTCTGTTGTCTTTCACCTGCGCTTTCGGCTGCGAGCCGTCAGCCCGGTTGAAAGCCCGCAAAGAATATCCCGTCTATACGTCATACCGGAGCGTTCCCGGCGTGACCGAAGAGGAAATCGCCGCTATTGAGAAAATCCGGGCCGCGGACCGCACGTTTGTTTTCGGCATGAATCCGAGTACGGAATTCTTCACCGGAGAAGACGGCCATATCGGCGGATATTCCGTGCTCTTGTGCGAATGGCTGACGACCCTGTTCGGGATAACCTTCAAACCGGCCCTGTATGAGTGGGACGACCTTTTGGCCGGCCTGGAATCCGGCGCCATTGACTTCACCGGCGAGATGACCGCCACGGAGGAACGCCGCACCAAGTATTTCATGACCGACTCCATTGCCGAACGAACCATCAAGTTCATGCGCCTCAAAGGCGAAGACCCGCTGCCCGCGATCGAAAAGCAGCGTCCCCTGCGTTACGCCTTTTTGGAAGATTCGACCACTCATGGTCTCGTATCGCCCTTTTTGAAAGAGGGGTCCGAATATGCCTTTGTGGGGAACTACGATGACGCTTACCGGCTGCTGAAAGACGGCCTGACCGACGCTTTTATCGATGAAAGCCCGGCGGAGTCCGCGTTTGACTCCTATGGCGATGTGGTGGCTGAGGAATTTTTCCCCCTTCTCTACAGCCCGGTTTCCCTGACGACGCAAACCTTGGAACTTGAACCCGTCATTTCCATTGTGCAAAAGGCGCTAAAGAGCGGCGGCACCTATCATCTCACCCAATTGTACAACCGCGGATATACCGATTATCTGCGTTACAGGTTTTTCCTGCAATTGACCGCCGAGGAAAGGGCCTATATCCGGGAGAATCTAGCCTCGGGCCGCAAAATTCCCGTAGCGACGGAATATGACAACTACCCGGCCAGCTTTTACAATGAACAGGAAAAACAATGGCAGGGCATTGCCCTTGATGTGCTCAAAGAGATCGAGAAACTCACCGGGCTCACGTTCGTGCGCGCACACGAAGGCCGCCTGGAATGGCCCGTCCTGCTCGGCATGCTGGAGCGCGGCGAGGCGGCCATGACCACGGAACTCGTTCCTTCCAAAGAGCGGCACGGCCGTTTCCTGTGGCCGGACACCCCCTATCAGATAGGGTTTTACGCCCTTTTGTCCCGGGCCGATTACCCGGACATCAAGCCCAACGAGATCCTTTATGCCAAAGTGGGGCTGATAGAGGATTCCGTCTATGCCGAAGTGTTCCGGGAATGGTTTCCGGATCATCCTAATATTGTGGAATACGTAAGTAACTTTGACGCTTTCGACGCCTTGGAGCGGGGTGATGTGGATCTCCTGATGATGACCCAGAACCAGTTGCTCAGCGTGACGAATTTTCTTGAGCGGCCGGGCTTCAAATCGAATATCCTGTTCAATCGTTCTTACGAGTCCTCGTTCGGTCTCAACATCAAGGAAGGCGTGCTGCGTTCCATAATGAGCAAAGCCTTGCCCATCATAGATAACCACAGCATCACCCAGCGTTGGACCCACAGGCTGTTTGATTACCGGCTGAAAATGGCCCAGGCGAAAGTTCCCTGGCTGATCGGCGCGTCCGCCCTGCTTTTGTGCGTGCTCCTGCTTGTGTTCGCGCTCTTTCAAAGAAAGCGCGACGAAGGCAAGAAGCTGGAAGTGCTGGTCGAACAGCGCACCGCTGAACTGCGGCACGCCCTCAACAAGCTGGAAGCCGTCCTCTCCAACTACAAGGGCGTCATCTGGAGCGTTGACCGCGACGGCATTATCACGACCTACAAAGGGCGCTACCTGGAGACAGTCGGCATTACGCCCTCGTTTCTGGAAGGGAAAAATATTGAACTCGCCCGGCGCAAAAACAGGCACCTGGATATTATTGACCATGTGGAAAAAACATTCCNCGAAGGCCCGCAGGACTGGACCGGCGATATCGACGGCGGCGTGTTCCACTCCTGCACGGCGCCGATGCGCGACGACAGCGGCGAGGTCATCGGCGTTGTCGGCAGCACGGACGACGTGACGGAAAGGATCAAGCTCCAGCGGGACTTGGAAAACGCGGTGCAAGCCGCTGAACACGCCAGCCAGGTCAAGAGCGAGTTTCTGGCCAACATGAGCCACGAGATACGCACACCCATGAACGCCATTCTGGGTCTGACCCACCTGGCCCTGCAAACCGAGATGGACGAGCAGCAGTATGAATACATCCACCGCACCGAGGTGGCGGCCAAGGCCTTGTTGCGGATAATCAACGATATTCTGGATTTTTCCAAGATAGAAGCCGGCAAGCTGGAAATGGAGGAGACCGAGTTCCACCTGGGCGACGTCATGCGCGGGATCATGGAAATGCACGCCGAAAAAGCCCACGCCGCGGACCTGGAATTCGCCCTGGACCTGCCGGTCGAAACCCCGTTCGGTCTTCTGGGCGACCCGGTGCGCCTGGCCCAGATCATCAACAACCTGGTCGGCAACGCCATCAAGTTCACCGGCCAGGGCGGCACGGTCATTGTCCGCGTGGTCACCTTGGAAGCCACCCCGGAGACAGCTTTTCTGCGGTTCACGGTGGAGGACAGCGGCATCGGCCTGAGCCCGGAACAGATAGCCAAACTCTTCAACCCTTTCACCCAGGCCGACACCACCACCACCCGCAAGTATGGGGGCACCGGCCTGGGCCTGGTCATTTCCAAGCGGCTGGCCGAGATGATGGGCGGTGAAATCTGGTGTCGGAGCGAGACCGGCCGGGGCAGCACCTTCGGCTTCACCGCCCGTTTCAAACCCTGCGTTTTGAAAGAGGAGGGTCCGGCCTTGACCCCCGACGCCTTCAAGGGGCTCCGGGTCCTGGCCGTGGACGACAATGCCCAGGCCTTGGAAATTTTGAGCCATGCCCTGTCGTCCATGGGGTTCACGGTAACGGGGGCCGCCTCGGGCCAGGAAGCCCTGAAGCGTTACGCCGAGGCCGCGGGCCAGGGGGCCAAGTTCGACCTGATCGCGGTTGATTGGCACATGCCGGATATGGACGGGGGAGAGACCATCCAGCGTTTGGCTGAGGCTTGGGGGACGCTGCCGCCCGTGCTGATGATCACCGGCTACGGCCGCGAAGAAGTGGCGGACAGCGCCAAGGCCGCGAACATCCATAATATCCTGACCAAACCCATCTCTCTTTCTTCCCTCAACAACGCCCTGTTGGAGGTCTTCGGCAAGCACCGGGCCAAGCACGGCAAGAAGGGCGGAGCCGAGGAAGAGGAGTTGAACCTCATTGAGGCCATCCGGGGGGCCAGGATCCTTCTGACTGAAGACAACGAGGTCAACCAGTTGGTGGCCAGCCGGATCCTGACCAAGGCCGGCTTTGAGGTCACTATCGCCGGTAACGGCCAGGAGGCTCTGGACCTGGTGCAGAAGGAACAATTTGACCTGGTGCTCATGGACATCCAGATGCCGGTGATGGACGGGCTGACAGCCGTGACCCGCCTGCGGGCGATGCCCCAATTCCAGGATCTGCCCATTGTGGCCATGACCGCCCACGCCATGAGCGGGGACCGGGAGCAAAGCCTCAAGGTCGGCATGAACGACCACATCACCAAGCCCATTAACATTTCCGAGCTTTTTCACGCCTTAGCCCGCTGGATCCCCCCCCGGCGTTCCGGCCGCTCAACTTGAATTTTGACCCGTGCGCTTGAAATTTACCTCAAGTAGGGCTATAATAAAACCATAACCTCAGGGGAAGAGGGCGATAACCTGCCTCAAGCGCGCCGGGAAGGCGCCGGATGCGGCCGAAGGAAAGGCTGCATTTTTTTTGAGGCGCCGCCAGGGATGCGGTTCCACCAACGCCAGGGATAGGGTTCAAAGCCAGCCAATGGCCTAACGGAGTCGAACCATGACCGTCCGCCCACAAGCCGCCAGCCCCGTAACCAACCCCCGCACCCTGACCCTGACCGGGGTCTTCAGCGGGGTCCAGAACATTGCCAGAAGCCGCCTGGACCACACCATCTCCGGCCTGGCAGACCACAGCCGCCTGCCCAACACCATTGCCCAAGGCCCGGCCACCCTGCCCCAGGCCCGCCTGAGCAATACCCTGGTGGCCGAGGTGCGATCTTTCCGGCCCGGACCGGGGATCCAGCCGGCCCGCCAAAACGTCTTGAATATCCAGAACGACCCCGGCCGCCAGGCTGACGGGGTCATCAGGGCCCTGCAACGCTATTTCGACGTCCATCCCCGGCGGCAGCCCTCGGCCGACCCCCGTGACGAAGCCTCGACGGTCCGCCACCCCCAGGGGATCATTCCGTCCAGCGCCCGCTGGTCCCAGGACCTGTATTATCAGTTCGCCGACAACGGCGTGGCCACTTACCAGATCCAGCCCGATTACCGGGCCTGGGGCGGCCGGCTGGATCTGGAACTCACGGGTGCCGGGCAGACCACGGTCTCCGCGCCGGCCACCAGGGCGCCCCGGCCCGGAGCCTCGCCTACGCTCGGCTATTATGACCCGGCCAACGCCGCCCAGAAGGCCCAGGCCAGGACGACCGAACTCCTGACCCCCAACCGGTTCCCCATGACCCGGGTGGGGCCGCCCAACATTATTGACAACCCCTATTTCGACTCGGCCTTCGCCGGCGAAAACACCGTCCGCAAAATCAAGACCGACCTGACCCCCAACCACTTTCCCATGACCCGGGTCGGGCCGCCCAACATTGTTGACAACCCCTATTTCGATTCGGCCTTCGCCGGCGAAAACGCCGCCGGCAAAATCAAGGCCGACCTGACCCCCAACCACTTTCCCATGACCAGGGTCGGGCCGCCCAACATTATTGACAACCCCTATTTCGACTCGGCCTTCGCCGGCGAAAACGCCGCCGGCAAAATCAAGGCCGACCTGGCCCCCAACCACTTCCCCATGACCCGGGTCGGGCCGCCCAACATTGTTGACAACCCCTATTTCAATTCGGCCTTTGCCGGGGAAAACGCCGTCAGCCAGATCCGGGCTGACCTGACTCCCAGAAACTTCCCCATGACCAGGGTCGGGCCGCCCAACATTATTGACAACCCCTATTTCAATTCGGCCTTTGCCGGAGAAAACGCCGTGGCCCAGATCCAGGCCGACCTGGCCACGGGCGGCCGGACCCCGCTCTCGCCCATAAATCTCCAGGCGAACCGGGCCGAACAGATCAGGGACAGCTTCATACGCACCAGCCCGACCCTGTCAGACTGGTCTTAGGAGAAAAATTAAGGCCCATATTGAGAGGTGATTTATGACCGCTATTGAAGCCAAATGCCCCGAGTGCGGCCAAAAGGTCACACTCACTTTGGGCCCGACGGGTAATCCAAGCGCCTGTCCCGGGTGTTCCGTGGACATAGACCCGAATGATTTTTTCGATATTTCACACTCGCTTCATGACCTTCTCCATAAAACAGTGCCGGCCGATATTCCCGATGACCTTCTGACCGGTGCCTTAAAAGGCCTGAAGACCGATTAAATCATTTCCGGGAAAATATTCGGAATAACGCTAAAGAAAGGGGATCAAGTGATGAACGGAAGCTTCTTTTCAGATTTGCGCGCCCGGGCCATCCTGGGCGGGCTTTTCGGGGCGGCGTTCGCCATATTTGACAAAATAAGCATCTTTTCAATGCTGACCAATTATTTCGGGCCGTTCAGCCTGGGGTTGGCCATCGTTGTCCTGATCATAGCCATGACCCTGGTAAAAAAATGGCGTGACCCTGATAAAACAATATCCAAAATCATCAGGTTCTTCATTCCGCAATTGAGCACCTGGTATTTCGACCTGACCGCCGTGTTCATGTATATGGCCGGCGTATGTCTTGGCGCCCTCTTGATCGATCTGGTTCTGAATGTTTTTGGATTCGACCGGGAAATCTTCCAATTCTTCCTGATGACGTGTATTTTTGGTATCGCCTCTTTCGTTTTGCATCGTTATTCAACCAATGTCAATGCCAAATCAAGCGGAGCTTGATTTGGCATTGACCGCCGGCTTATCAGCCCCCAGGCCGACGCAGAGTGACCCAGTATTCCCGAACATAGGTCTCTCCGTCCCGCGGCTGCATTATGTAAGGCACCATGGTCACCAGTTCCCACCCGGATTCCAGCATTTCAGCCAGCTTCCCCTCCGTGAGCATTTCCTCGGAAAAGCGCATATTCAGGTATTTCATTGTCAACTCCTTGTGGTAAAATATTCGGCCAGGGCCAGGCCTGTCACCCGTTCCCTGGTACCCTCTTTGAAGGCCCGGCAAGAACCTGGAGAAACTTCATCTATGAGCATGGGCTGATCATCCCCGTCAAGGCCCCATTCGATCTTAATGTCCCAAAGGTCAAGCCTCCGGGCTGAAAACATATCGTGCAAAGCCCGCATGACCTGATCATTGGCGGCCAACAATTTTTCCAGCGTCACGGAATCCATTATGCCCAACGCCGTTATGGCGGAAGGCACGATGAGCGGGTCTCCGGCCGAGTCGTCTTTCAGGGTGATTTCCCAAATGGGGGACGGCAGCCTGAAACCATCACGGCACGAAGGGACCGACGAATACCGGCGCACGAAACTGCCCGTAGAGACCCACCGGCCCACCCATTCCAAGCCCGGCGAAAAGAGCTTCGCCTTCTTGACGATCATGGACAACCCGGCCAGGTCATAGGACACCAGGTGAGTGGCGAATCCTTTTTCGGACAATTCCCGAAAAATTGCCGAAGTCATTTTCAAGCAGGCCTCGGCCTGGCCAACGACCGGCTTTTCAGCCACGTTGTTCCCGCCAGGGTCAATGACGCCCTCGTCATTCAAGGTCACCCGGTCAGTAAAGACAAAACGGACCCTATCGAAAAGACCGGAAGGCTCCTCGGCAAAAACATCCTTGGTTTTTCCGCGATACAGAAGTTTCGACATGGCCCTTTTTACCTCTGGGGCATATTCTGTATTTTGCCGGCCCCCTTGTCAAGCGGAAAAGCGGGCTCCCGGCCGATTGCTTCCCACAGGTTCTTCTGGTATCATCCAGTCCGAATGGGTGTGGTAAAATGAAAATTCCTTTGCGGTTCCCGCCTCCTTCGGGCGATCCCCTTAGGGATCGTCTGGTCGAGCTTCGGAGGAGATTGAATTGGTCTCAGGCCGACCTGGCCCGGGCTATGGGGGTGACCCGGGCGGAGCTAGAGGGCTGGGAAGCCGGCTTGTGGCGGCCCCAGGGGCCGGCTTTGATATCTTTGGAGATGCTTGAAAAAGGGAGTTTTTTGTATTACAGCGCGGTGGATGATTCCGACGAGGGCTGTCCCCTTTGGCATCCCTTGCGGGCCGAAACACCGGCCGCCGCCCGGGCGGAAGCTGAAAAGACACATCATACATCCGGTGAAAACAAGCCCAGGATCATTTTGGCTGAAAACCGGGCCTTGAAGAATCAGCACCTTGAGACCGCCGGCGCGGGGTTTCGCGTGGTGGCGGTTTGGTCGGACAAACGCGGCTGGGTGGAGCCTGATTAACAGCTTTCAACTATAGGCCGCATCCCGGGCCACGGCCGCGAATTGGTCGGCGACTTTGGTGAAAATGCCCACCAGGAGGGGGTCGAAGTGGGTCCCGGAGCCGCTCTCGATCATTTGCCGGGCCTCTTCAGTGGTTTTAGGCTTCTTGTAGGGGCGGGCCGAAATAAGGGCATCGTAAACATCGGCGATGGCCATCAGGCGCCCTTCCAGGGGAATGTCCAGGCCCTGGAGACCCAAGTGGTAGCCGCTGCCGTCCCATTTTTCGTGATGCCCTCCGGCTATCAACCGGGCGTGCTTCAGGAAAGAGCCGTCAACCAGTTGTCCATCCAGGTTGTATTCGATTTTCCGGATGGCCCGCATGCCTATGATCAAGGAAAGCCGCCTGTCGGCGGCTTGATTGGTTTTGCTCCGAAAACTTGGGGTGCCAAAACATGGGGTGGATGAGGGGACTTGAACCCCCGGCCTCCAGGGCCACAACCTGGCGCTCTAACCAACTGAGCTACATCCACCGCATGGGGCCGGGGCGAGGGGCCTCAAATGGTGCTGACCTCTTCCTTGGATTTTTTGTGGACCGAGGTCCGGGCCGCGGCCCTTATCTTGGGAACGAGTATCTTTTTGACCGTATCCAGGCCGCTGTAAAGATTCAGGGATTCCTTGTCGATGACGTCCACGGCCCCGATCTTGTCGCTCCGGAGCTCGGTCTGGCTGCCCTTTTTGGCAATAGTGGAACAGATAATGACCGGCAAGGGGTGATAGACCATGACTTTTTTCAGAAATGTCACTCCGTCCATCTTGGGCATGATGACATCCAGGGTCATGACGTCCGGCCCCAATTCCAGGAGCATCTCCCGGGCTTCAAAGGCGTCCTTGGCCTGGCCGACCACGGTGATGTCGGGCTCGCCGGACATGGCCTTGGCCAGGAGATTGCGCACGATGGCCGAATCATCGACTATGAGTACCTTGATGGCCTTGCCGGGAGCCGGGCCGGAGGCCGACGCGGCAGGCTGGTGACGGGCGCTCTCCGCCTTGACCAGGAGGGAACCGGACATGGCCGCGTGGCTCATGGGCTCGACGACGAGCTTGTTGTCCCAGTTCTGGTAGTGGAGCTTGAGGCCCACCTCCCCCCCCACCTGTTCCTTGGTCACCTTGATGCTGCGCTGCTTAAGCATTTCCCGGGCCAGGGCGATGTTCTTCTCGCCGATGTTTTCGCCCCGGCCTATTTCCCGGACCACATTGGCCCCCCCGATGATCATGCCCTCCACACCGCCGAACCCTCCGCAAGTCCTTTCCATGAACTGCAGGAGTACGCCGATGGCGTATTCGCCGTATTTGCCGGTGTGTTCGCCCGAGGGTCCGCGGGGCAGCATGTAGTGGTTCATGCCCCCGCAACGGTGGTGGGGATGGAAGAGACAGACGGAAACGCAGGAGCCCAGAAGAGTGGAGATCAAATAGGGCTGCTTGCTGACCATGTATTCGCCGGGCAAAAGAAAGACGCGGTTTATCTCGTCGGACATATGACTCACCTCAAGCCGAAGGCCAGGTTGACGACCCCTGTGGCATCCAGAACCAACCCCAGGCCGCCGTCGCCCAAAAGGGCGCTGCCGGCCAGAAAGCTCAATCGTTTGAACTGGGCGCCCAATTCCTTGACCACCACCTGCTGCTGGCCCATGACCGTATCGACCAGCAAGGCATAACGTCCGGCCTGGGTTTCCACCATGACCACCAGGCCGTCCACCGGGTCGGGATGTTGGGGTTCTAGGTTGAAGATTTCATAAAGTTTGATGAGGGGGGTTATCTGCCCCCGCCGGTTCAGCACCAGGCCCTTCCCCTCAACGGTTGACAGTTCCTCGGGCAGGGGCCTTAAGGATTCCAGGATCTCGTCCAGGGAGATGATGAAATTGGCTTCCCCCACCCTGACATGAAGCGCCTTGATGACCTGGAGAGTCACTGACAGGGGGATCTTCAAAGTTATGGTCGTGCCCTTGCCGATGACGGAGTCGATGTTTATGGAGCCGTTTAAGGCGTTGATGTTGGTGCGGACCACGTCCATGCCCACGCCCCGGCCGGAGACATCGGTGATGGTCTGGGCCGTGGAAAAGCCGGCGCCGAAGATCAGGCCTATGGCCTCCTTGTCTGTCAGGGAGGCGGCCTGGCTTTCAGTCAACACGCCTTTATCCACGGATACCTGGCGCATGAGGTTGGGGTCGATGCCTTTGCCGTCGTCCTCCACCACCAGGAAAAAATACTCCTTGTCGGCCGAGGCGCTGACCCGGAGCAAGCCTTCATCCTCCTTGCCCTGCCTGAGCCTCTCCTCGTGGGGCTCCAGGCCGTGATCCAGGGAATTGCGGACCACATGCACCAGGGGGGCTTCCAGGCTCTCGGCGATGCTCTTGTCCAACTGGACATCCTGGCCTTCCAACTGCACCTTGACCTTTTTGCCCAACTGGTGGGAAAGTTCCCGGGCCATCATGTTCACTTTTTGCAGAATGCCCTTGATGGGCACCCGGCGGATCTCCATCAGGCTCTCCT
>JGI24704J35079_10000985_pt1 | contig 12611 bp, 14 predicted proteins | sample TergutNt197P3_FD_35079 | JGI IMG/M metagenome (IMG submission 35079)
ATTATCACCGTTTTCTGTGGACACGAAGAGCACAACGGGGTGATGGGTGATGAGATGGGCTCAGAAACCGAACATGGGGGGGTTGGGCAACAGTTCACGAGCGGGTTCGTCGTAGGACACCACAGAGATCTGTCCCTGGTCGACTGAAAAACCGGTGATGGATGTGAGTGAGCACTGGCGTTTGCGGGGGTCATGGAACAGTCTGCGCCCAGTGGCACGCAGGTGGGCAACCCAAATTGGCAGCTGGTGGGAGACGATGACCGCCTGACCGTTGTCGCCAACAATCTCAGCTGACTCACGGATCGCAGTGAACATCCGCTCAGCAATCTCGGCGTACGCTTCGCCCCAACTCGGGCGCAAAGGGTTGAGGACCAGTGGCCAGTTTTTGGGGTTCTTGATGGCTTTGCCGGAGGCACCCATCACCTGACCAGCGAACTTGTTTCCCGCTTCAATGACCTGATCATCGTGGAGGATCTCCAGGTCAGGAAAGAGTGCTGCCACGGGTTCCATGGTTTCGCGCGTACGCTCCAAGGGGGAACAACGCAGATGGGTGATCGGCAGATCCGTGAAAAACTGGGATGACTTGGCTGCCATATCACGCCCCAATTGGGTCAGATGGAAACCAGGCAGGCGCTCATAAAGAACACCAGTAGGGTTATCGACTTGCCCGTGACGCATCAGATAAATGATGGACATTGTTCTCCCTGCGAGCCTGAAATGGTCGCTAAGACTCGTACTAGCGACCTGCTCGACGACGCTGAATACGCGTCTTCTTCAGCAGTTTGCGGTGCTTCTTTTTCGCCATGCGCTTGCGACGCTTTTTGATGACCGAACCCACTGTTGACCTTCCTTGAGGGAACCACGTGTGTCGCCGAGTAGCGACCGACTATTGATCCTACCTTGTCCGCGGTCATGAACCAAACGCGCGTGACAGGGGGACGGGGCGTTTGTCACACCAGGGACAGGTGCCGAGTCACACTTAACGCCGTCTGCGCAAACGTCGCAGGGTCCATCAGCTCCAATATCCGTTGGGGGCGGGGTGGATTCTGCGACTTCGCGCAGAAAGACGGGGTTGGGTCGCGCAGACCCTTTTATGGGTTTTGTCAATCAGGGGTGGTGTGTTTCAGAGTCCTAGGGGTGTGAGGTGTTTGTGGATTTCGCGGGCGATGTAGCGTTTGAGGCATCGTCTGATCTCGGCGGTGGTCTTTCCTTGGGCGCGTCGTTTCTCAACATAGCGTTGGGTTTCCGGGTCACTCATCATCCGGGACCGGGCAATAACATGCAAGGCACTGTTGAGTTGACGATCCCCACCACGACAAAGACGATTCCGCACCGTGTTACCAGAGGACGCTGGAATAGGGGCAACACCCGCTAGGGCAGCGAACCTAGCCTCTGTGGTGATCCTGGATGATCCACTACGGGCATACAACACTTTCGCTGCACTAATAGGACCAACACCCCTCTTAGCTAACACCGTGGGGACCAGCTCGGTGACCAGGGTTCTGATCATCCGGGTGTTCACCACCACAGCCTGCTTGTTGGTGAGGATACTGCACGCCAACCGTTGGGCTGTAAACAAACGCCCATCTACTGTTGACTGCGACCATCCACTGATCTGTTTGATCTGTTTCATCGACACACCATGACGGGCGTCCACACCAAGATCATGAGCACGAAGCAAAGCAATCAAAGCATTACGCTCCCTGGTGGTGGTGGTGTTCAAACGATCACGATCAGCGAGAAGAACCCCCATTTCAGCGTGAACCCCGTCCAGATCACGTGGTGTTGGTAGATCATCCACATCCAAACCCAACACACAGTGCGCTGCTGCACGAGCATCAATCAGATCAGATTTCCCATGGTTACGTCGGCTGGTTCTTTTCGGTGGTTTAGCCTCCACCACACGAACACCAGCCCCCAGCAATCCACGAGTGATCCCTGCACCATAGGTAGCAACACACTCCACACCAGCAAGAACCTGGTCGGGTTCACTGTTGCGCAACACCCAACCAATCGCTCGATCAATCCCGTTACGACTCGCATCAAACTCGTGATCTCGAACCACACGACCGGTGCGGGTATCCACAACAGCCAGGTGGTGTGTTTTCGCGTGGGTGTCCACCCCTACAGTGAACTGGTAAAAATCTGCAACAATAGTCATGAGTAATCCTTTCTATACGACTGGTTGCTGGTGTCGTCTGGGGTTGTGCGAGACGGTTCTTTAACGAGTCACAGTCACCTGGTGGCTGGACAGCCTTTTATCAAGTCATCAAACAATCACAGACGGCACCGACCCGAACAAGCACAAGCAGACAAGTCTGCGCCAAGACATACCAAAGTAGTCAGAAAGACAGTGAGCCATACTCCCACCAATCCAGGTCGACACCAGTCTGTCAGTCAGTCCCAGACCAACCACAATCCATTAAAGAAAGACGGGCGTGGGTGTCAAAGGGCGTCAAAGGGGACGGGGCGTTTGTCACCTGTCAAAGGGGACGGGGCGTTTGTCACCAGCAGCACAAGGGGACGTACCTTTTGTGTTGCTCACCGATCCCCGTCACCCTGCGGAGCGGAGCGACTCGCAGGGTCCAGACTATTGAAGTTGTCGGACTGTTGTTTCTGGATTCTGCGAGTCGCTTCGCTCCGCAGAAAGACCGGTGGTGGGCAACCTACCCGGTGCTCATGGAGGTCATGCGGTCGTACTCGTCGAAAGCTAGACGGATGTACTCCCCGGAGACGTGATGGCCGATGATGCCATCATCGGTGCCCTCCACCTTGGTGCAGTTAGCTGCCAAAACTGTGGACCCCACAGTGCGATGGTTGAGCGGCATCATCGAGAGGGTTTCAGCAATAGCCGAGACAATCGACACCACAGGCGCCGGATCGAACACCAACGCAGGAACATCACTGACCATCATCAGCGCATCACCACTACCGGTCGGTCCCGCGTAGTAGCAGGTACGGTCCGTACGTGGACCCAAAATAATCGACGCGATATGGTGCACATCCAGATGCTCGTGAATAGGGAACTGTTCGCGGGCCAACTCTGGGATCGACTGGCAAAACGCGAACGCAGCCTCCGCCTCCGCTGAACAGGCACGCCCCGCAAACGACGGGTTGGCGCAAGCCCACAACCATGTGTTTGAGATAGTGGAGGTAGTCCCCAACAATTGGCACGGGAAAGAATCATCACCAAAAGTGATCGTGCCCGCCTCAAGGTCAGCATCCCAATTCGGCGCCTGGGCGATAAGCTCACCGAAAGCCTGCTGACGCAAACGAGCCACACCAAAATAGCGCGACACCAAATCCACATAGGTGTCGCTGAGAGGTGGATGCTCGTGAACCGGTTGTTTCTTCTTCCCAAACAGACCCATGTTCTCCTCTTTCGCCTCAGGATCAACAGTTGATGGTAGAAACCCCTGCTACTCCTTAGCCCCCTCTACCGCGGTGACGGAGGGATTTGAACCCTCGGTAGGTTGCCCTACACTCGCTTTCGAGGCGAGCTCCATCGGCCACTCGGACACGTCACCGCCAGAAATCTTACCAAAGAAACCCCGAATCACCTCCCCGCACTCCTTGGCCCGTACCCCCGAGGTGACACGCAGACGATGATTGAGCCGCGGGTCACGTACCACATCAAACAGGGAAGCAACCGCCCCAGCCTTCGGGTCGAAAGCCCCAAAAACAAGGTGATCGATGCGCGCCAGTACGCTTGCGCCTGCACACATCGCGCACGGCTCCAAGGTGACCACCAAGGTGCAATCCTCCAAGCGCCACTGCCCCATCACCTGCGCCGCGCGGCGCAAAGCAACAACCTCCGCATGGGCGGTGGGATCACCAGTCAACTCCCGCTCATTGCAGGCGGAAGCGATTATCTCGCGAGCAGGATCCAACACGAGCGCCCCGATCGGTACGTCCCCATGGTTGGGGGCCTGACGCGCAACCGCGAGCGCATGATCCATCGCTTCATCCCAGATTGTCATGGTGCCATCCTAACTGTGGGGCCCATGTTCGGGCACACAGTGTGTAGGGTGAGCGGAATCGCGTGTTCGTGACTGATGACCACGAGGTCGTGGGCTAGTCTGACTCAGACAACAGGTGAGGATTGCGATGGACTTCTATCAACTCAAACCACGGATGCCCGGCGGTTTCTGGCTGGCCCTAGTGGTGATGGTCATCGGCATGACGCTCATCATTTTTTCCCTCACCTCCACCACATCCACACCGCTGTCCATTGTGGGTTGTGTGATTGTGTTGGGGGGGTTGATCCTTCTCACGATGACGATTATTGCCACCCTTGGCCAGTATGTGAAAGTGTCCTTCGATGATCAGGGGTACGCCGTGGAGTCACCGCGTGGAGAATTTTCTGGCTCCTGGTTGGATGTCACCGATGTGTCGGTTTCACGTAAAACAGCCAAGATTGCTCTGTGGCATGGCCCCAATCGGCGTACCATCATCGCCCACCCGGCCCGTACCATGGACGACGAGTTCATGGCCATCCGCGAAGGAATCCGCCACTACCTAGACCAGTACGACTCCCTCACCGACGGATGGGACGAACCCGCGTGACTAGGGGACGGGGCGTTTGTCACATTTTTACAACAAATGTTGTTCTACTGACGGTCATTATTATCGAGTACGTGCAGCGGATGGCTCCACCACTGCTGTGGCCTACTTCACAGCCAGTTGGTCAAGCAACTCTCTTCCCTACCTGCTGGGTGAAGTGACCTAAAGCAAGCGACATCCAACTCACCTGCACCCCCGCACAGCAGACGTTGAGGTAGCATGAGTACGCGCCAACCCGCGTACTCATGCTACCAACGGAGTTAAGAAGAACCATGGAGTTTTCGAACATCAATACTGCCCTGCTGGGCCTGCTCTCCACTATCTCCACCCAGGGCCGTGACCTCACCACTCGTGGTTCTGCCACGAAAGAAATCGGCCCAATCCAGTTCACGCTGACCAACCCTGGACAACGCTGCCTGATATTGCCAGGGCGAGGTAACAATATCTTCGCTTCGATTGCTGAAACCATGTGGGTGTTGGCTGGACGCAACGATGTGGAGTTCCTCCGTCACTATCTTCCCCGGGCTGGTGATTTCTCCGATGATGGGTCGACGTGGAGAGCAGGGTACGGCCCGCGCTTACGGAATTGGCACTCAGTTGACCAACTCGATGAGGTACGTAAGATTCTCACTGCTGAGCCAACCTCGAGGCGCGCGGTCGCCACCATTTATGATCCTGCGCAAGACTTCACTGTCTCCAAGGACATCCCCTGCAATAATTGGCTTCACTTCACCTGCCGTGACGGTGCCCTGAATGCGCACATTGCTATTCGTTCCAATGATGTCATCTGGGGATTGTCTGGGATCAACGCCTTCGAATGGAGTGTGTTATTGGAGATGATGGCGTACTGGTTGAACGTCGAGGTCGGTCAACTCACCTTCTCCATCACCTCTGAGCACCTCTATGAACAACATTTCGAGCGTGCTGCCACCATCCTCCAAACCCCAGTGTCCTTCGACCCGTACAACCGTCAAGTTTTGGAAACATTGCACTTTGCCACACCCTGGGAACAGACCCAAGAACGCATAGAAGCGTGGTTCGATCTTGAAGAAAAAGTACGCACTGGTGTGCCGTGCGCAGAAGAAATCCATGATTTCCCAGATCCACTCCTTCGAGGATTCCTGTTCATGGTGCAGGTTTATTGGGCGATCAAAACCAAGAAAGATGTCAGCGAGATCACCGCACTCATGGAACCCTTACAAGGAACAGACCTCGGTGAAGCAGCTACAGAATATGCTTCGCGGCAGGTGAAAGGATTCCCCGAGTACGACTACCACACTTCACTTCAACGAGGTGATCTTCCTGAGGGGCTCTATGACACGATCTCCCTGCTTCACCAGGTGAAATCCTTGGCGTACGGTGATTCTTGGAAGCGCCGAGGGGAACGCATTGGGATTATGGCCAATCTGGCCCGCAAGGTTGACAGGTTAGAAAATGTTGACCTGGCTTCCACAGACGTTGACGAAACAGGACTCGACACTGCTATTGATTTGCTCGTGTACGGCGTGAAATATTTCACCTACCTCGTTGATCAGGGTGAAGCCTCTGCCCCACCCACTGTTGACCCCACACCATCACCGATGAGTGATGGGATTGCCGGATTCAATGCGCTGCTGTCTGAAGTGCTCTCAGAGCCAACACCAGGATCCCCCCTCGACACAGGTGTTCAGGCTATCAAGTCGGCCTACCAAAAACTGGAAGACATTGTGGAACAACGAGACACCACGGAAGGGAAGACCACCGCACTCACAGATTTAATTACAGAATCTGTGGGGCTCGTGTCCACACTGACCCAAGTCGCGCCGCAGGCTTACCAACAGTTCATGGCAAAAGTCGGAAAAGATGCAGCGAGCACAACAGAAAGTGAAGAGCGATGACAAAATATCCTCTCGTTCCTCGCGAAGGAGTCTACGAAAAGTATTGGCATTTTGTTGGCGAACGCCAACGTATCTTTGACAAGCGAGTACGAGGAGAAGCCCCCCCTTGGACTGATGATCCAATCTTCACCCACTACAAGTTCTGTAATGTGTTCCGATCAGCAGATCGCGAAAGTCAATATATGATTCGCGATATTTGTTACGGTGGTGCCCAAGCAAAAGACCTTGCCTTCGAGATCGTGGCCTTTCGTACCTTCTCTCGTGGTGATGTGTGGGACAAGATCAAAACAATGCTCGGGCATGCTCCCAACCTCAATGATCTTGATGATGGGAGTTTCGAGAATGCACTGACCACCTTGAAAGAATCCGGTCAGAAGCTGTACACAGGTTCCTTCATCCTGTGCGCCAACGAGGCGTACGGACGGAAAGGCAAACACCTCAACCATGTGGAAATGTTTCGCGCCATGTTCCTTGACGGCGATCTGTACGAACGCGTCATTGAGGCGGACACTTTTGGCGAAGTGTACGAGAAACTACACTCGTACCCTCTCATGGGTGATTTCATGAGCTACCAAACGGCGATCGACCTGAACTATTCGGAGCTCATCGACTTTTCGGAGAACGATTTCACTAAGGCCGGTCCTGGGGCTCTGCGGGGGATCGACAAGGTTTTTGCTGACTCGAACGGTTGGACTCCCGAAGAAGTCATCATGTGGATGGTTGATCATCAAGAAGAAGAACTTGATCGGCTCGGGATCGAATTTGGTGGGCTCTTCGGACGGCCACTGCATGCTATTGATGCCCAAAACGTATTTTGTGAAACCGACAAATACTGCCGACAGGCTGTCCCAGAGTTGGCCTCGAATCGCACGCGAATCAAAACCAAATTCGCCGCAAAAACACAACCCATCCGTTATTTCTTCCCACCCAAATGGGGACTCACGATCGACCAACCAGAGGTGAGCGCCCCAAGTGCCGAGGAGGCACTGACCCTCTTCTAAGATGGACTACCCAGCGCTCATCGACACCATGCGGTCATATTCGTCGTAAGCCAGTCGAATATCCAAACCGCTCGTGTGGTGCCCCACGATCCCGTCATCGGTGCCCTCCACCTTGGAGCAGTTCGCTGCAAGGATCGTTGACCCGACCGTACGATGGTTGAGAGGCATCATCGAAATGGTTTCACTCACCGCAGCGAGAATAGCGGGAACCGGAGCCGGATCGAAAACCAGTGACGGCACATCACCGACCAATATCAGAGCATTGCCGCTGCCGGTAGGCCCACTGAAATAGCAGGTACGATCAGTACGCGGGCCCACCACGATCGAAGCGATGTGGTGCTCATTAAGAGACTCGTGAAGAGGGAACTGTTCGAGGGCTAACTCCCCAATCGCCTGGCAGAACGCAAATGCAGCCTCCGATTCAGCCACACAAGGGCGGCCAGCGAAAGAAGGATTAGCGAAACCCCACAGCCACGTGTTTGAGATCGAAGAGGTCGAACCCAAGAGTTGAGCAGGGAAAACATCACCACCAAAAGTGATCGTCCCCGCACTCAGATCGGCGTCCCAATCACCAGAATTGACAATGAGTTCGCTAAAAGCCTGCTGGCGCAGACGTACGACACCAAAATAGCGAGAGATAGCATCAACATAGGCTTCACTCAATGGTGCCTGAGTCTCGACTGCCTCTACCTTCTTGGAAAAAAGTCCCATCTCCTGCTCCTCATGGGTTGGCACCCTTCTGGTTTCACTGAGCGGTGACGGAGGGATTTGAACCCTCGGTAGGTTGCCCTACACTCGCTTTCGAGGCGAGCTCCATCGGCCACTCGGACACGTCACCGCGAGAAATCTTACCAAAGAAAGCTCGGATCACTTCCCCGCATTGGTCGGCTCGTACCCCTGAAGTGACCTGTGGACGATGGTTGAGTCGAGGATCTCGTACGACATCAAAAAGTGAAGCAATCGCTCCGGTTTTTGGGTCCAAAGCACCGAAAACAATGTGGTCGATTCTGGCGAGTACAGCTGCACCAGCACACATGGCACAAGGTTCCAAGGTGACCACGAGAGTACATCCATCCAAGCGCCACTGCCCGAAGTTTTCTGCTGCCCGGCGAAGAGCGAGGACTTCTGCGTGTGCTGTTGGATCCCCAGAAAGTTCACGCTCATTACCTGCGCTGGCTAGTACCTCACCAGAGCGGTTGAGTACGATGGCACCGACCGGGATATCGCCATGTGTCGCTGCTGTATGGGCTAACAACAGGGCCTGATCCATGGCCTCATCCCATTTTGTCATGGCTCCATCCTAGGTGACCGGCACAAGCAAAAGTCGTAACTCACATCTTCCCCCTCAGTCCCACCGTCATCCTGCGGAGCGAAGCGACTCGCAGGATCCATTGACCAACATGAAAAGTCGTAGCCCACATCTTCCCCCCCAGTCCCACCGTCATCCTGCGGAGCGAAGCGACTCGCAGGATCCATTGACCAACATAAAAAGTCGTAGCCCACATCTTCCCCCCCAGTCCCACCGTCATCCTGCGGAGCGAAGCGACTCGCAGGATCCATTGACCAACATGAAAAGTCGTAGCCCACATCTTCCCCCTCAGTGTGAAATGATGAGTCATGATGAACTTCTATCAACTCAAACCCAAGATGCCTGGCGGTTTCTGGTTGACGGTTTTTATCATGGCTGTCGGCATCGGGATGATCATCGCATCGCTGACCACCACATCGAAGACGCTCAGCATCACCGGGTGTGTGGTCACTATCGTGGCGCTGATCCTCATGACAGCAATAGTCATTTCCACGATGACACAACGGGTGTTAGTTACCTTTGATGACCAGGGGTACACGGTTGAATCCCCGCGTGGAGAATTCCATGGATCATGGCTGGATGTCACTGATGTCTCTGTTTCACGTACGACCGGAAAACTCGCCCTATGGCATGGCCCCGACCGCCGTACGATTATCGCCCACCCAGCGCGGGTCATGGATCACGAGTTCATGATGATTCGTGAAGAGATACGCACCCACCTAGAGAAATGCGATAGTGGCGACGACTGGGATGGGTAAAACTCAGCCACGGTCAGGTCCCACGTGCCAGGATCAAGTAACATAAACACTGCACGACACCCGAGGGGACTTTCATGACTACTCAATCGCCTATCACTCTCCAAGAGATCAACCAAGACTTTTCACTCGTCCACACAGCTTCGCTCTCCCCTGATGCTGAGCAAGCTATAGGATTCTTCTCAGGGAAGAAGGTTCCCCTCGAAATGCACCGCGTCACCACAGTGAAGCGCCTCTATCTGAAAGATGTTGACTCCCGCGCTGCCTGTATTGAACAGGCTGGAAACAACACCTTCCTGCTCGACAACCGCGATGTTTTTCTGGATATGCTCACCGATTCTGGAGTGAACTCGATGAGTATCTTCCAACAAGCGGCCATGCAAACAGCTGATGATTCCTATGCGGGTTCAGCCACGTACTATCGGCTCAAGAATGCACTCAACTACATTTTTGGTACTGAGTATTTTCTTCCCGCTCATCAGGGCCGCGCCTGCGAGAACATCATTTGTACCTCATTTGTGACCCCGGGTAGTTATGTCATCACCAACTACCATTTCACCACCACTAAAGCACATATCATGAATAATGGTGGCGAGGTCATCGAGGTCGTACCCGAAACCTCCCTCGACCCGGCGCATCTCACCGATTTCAAAGGGGACATGGATCTCGACCTTCTCGCTAGTGAGACTGAGCGTGTGGGGAAAGAGAACCTGGCTTTCGTACGTGTCGAAGCAGGGACCAACCTCATTGGTGGGCAACCAGTGTCCCTAGCCAACATGCGTGCTGTATCGAAATTCTGCCGTGAGCGTGGAATACTCACCGTCTTTGATGCCTCTCTTCTGGCTGACAATCTCTATTTCATTAAGACCCGTGAACCAGAGGCGAAGACGAAGACAGTACGCGAGATCGCTCTCGAGATCGCACCCTTGTTCGACATCATCTATTTCTCGGCCCGCAAGCTTGGTTGTGCTCGTGGTGGTGGAATTGTCTCCAATAATCTTGAACTCATCGAGACGATGAAACCTCTCGTACCACTCAATGAAGGATTCCTCACCTATGGGGGAATGAGCGTACGCGAAATGGAAGCGATCGCTATTGGGCTCATTGAGTCTTGTGATTTCCATGTCATTTCGCAAACGGCTTTGTTCGTGGAAGCGGGCCTTGACCTGCTGGAGTCGAAGGGGGTTCCGAGTGTACGTCCAGCTGGGGGACTCGGTTGCCATGTTGATGCGATGAAATTCCTCGACCATGTGCCCTTGGAGCAGTACCGTGCTGGTGCTCTGGCGGTGGCCGCGTACATTGTTGGTGGGATTCGTGGGATGGAACGAGGCACCCTCTCTGAGGAGCGCAACGCCGATGGAACCGATCACCTATCCAAGATGGAGTTGCTCAGACTCGCGATGCCGCGGCGGGCTTTCACCCTGTCACAGCTTGAATATGTTGCTGACCGGTTGGGGTGGTTGTACGAGAATCGCCACCTCGTTGGCGGGTTGCGGTTCGTGGAGGAACCCAAACAGATGAGGTTCTTCTTTGGGCGTTTGGAAGCTATTGATGATTGGCCGACCAAGCTTGTGGCAGCCTTCAAGAAGGATATGCCGAGCCAGCTCTGAGAATTGGGCTCATCACGGTAGAATAGCGACCCTGCTGACATGCAGATTCGCTGATACTACCAAGGAGAGACGATGCCCGTAGAACATTGGTATGCACTAGGACTGGGCCTAGGTATCGGGGTGATTTTCGGTTTCCTGGTTAGTACGGGGCGTCGGATCACGATCATTCTTCTTGCTGGGGCACTGGTCACTGCAGGGTTGTGGTGGGCATCAAACCATGAGGGCCAAGGGCCACTCGTGGTGACTTTGCTTCTTGCGGTGAGTGTCGGGCATGTTTTCACAGTGGGGATTCGTGGCAAGATTCGTAAATACAAGGAATCACAGAAGCCGGAATCCTCCACCTACTGAAGCGGTTCGCACCAAGATCCACCTGGGGAGCATGGGTGGTTGTCTCCTCCAGATTCTCGTGTTTCCGTACAAAGTACGGTCACGAGTTGGTGGTGCCAATCTCACATAGGCCGGGTTGGGGTGGCCTTATGGAGTGTAGGTTCTCTCACCCACGGAGGTCATTGTGATTAACTCTACTGTTGCTCGTCAACCACAAGTTCAAGGCCATCGTTGGGTGAGCGAACCTCAACCAGAATGGGTGAGTGCTGCTCCTTTCCGGGCTCACGTGTCGCACCTCATTCAAAACGCTGAGGTACCTTGGCCTGTGGTTGCCTATCAAGCAGGGGTTCCCCAAGCCGCGCTTCGTACCCTCATGCAGGGGCGGCAAGGGCGGGTACGTACCAAGATTTCTCAAGACTTGGCTTCACGGTTAATCAACCTGCGTCCCCAGGATCTTCACTGGATGCGTACGTCACAAGTGAACGCCCAGCGTACGGCCACTCGGATTCGCAACCTGCGCACAGCAGGAAAATCATGGAGCGACATTGCCCGCTTCCTCACGATTGATGTAGCCACCTGCGCAGCTATTGCTCGGGGAGAAAGAAGTTGTGTATCAGTGATGATCGAGGTTCTTGCCCACTGTGCCTGTGCCCAAGCTGGTCTTCCCACCTGGGAGGATTCCGCCAGACGAGTAGAGGATGATGGAAATTAGGTGGTGAGGAATGCGAAGTTTCTTTGTCGGTGCCTTCACTGTAGAGTTGTTCGAGCAATCGGAGGCGTCGCCTAGTCGGTCTATGGCGCCCGCCTGCTAAGCGGGTTGAGGGCTTCAACCCTCTCGTGGGTTCGAATCCCACCGCCTCCGCGAAGGACGATCAATAACCTTCCCAGGATCGTTGCGTTGTGACTGACCGTGCGAACCACACCAGTCATGTCATGCCACGGAGCAAACCTCACCGCGTCATTCTGCGCGAAGTCGCAGAATCCAGGTTTGCGATCCACCACCATGACCGAGTCTGTCATAGTCACGATCTACCGACGGTCACCACAGTGGCCAGTGTGGATTCTGGGCCCCGCGAGTCGCGGAGCCTGTGCTCCTCACTTCGTTCGTCAACCACTTCCTTGGTTTCGGGATAGTGCGCAAGCGCACTCTCCGCTCAACCTGCGTCGTG
>JGI24704J35079_10000989_pt1 | contig 12591 bp, 12 predicted proteins | sample TergutNt197P3_FD_35079 | JGI IMG/M metagenome (IMG submission 35079)
CGGCGAGCAGAAACCGCATTGAACGCCGCCATAAGTAATAAACGCCTGTTGCAGCGGATGCAGCCGCCCCGGAGCGCCTATGCCCTCAATGGTCAGAATCTCGGAATATTCCTCGACCTTTGAAATTTTCCGGTTGCAGCTGCGGATGGTCTCGCCGTTTAGCAGCACGGTACACGCGCCGCAAACGCCGATGTTGCACCCAACCTTGACGCCGGTAAGCCCTATTCTGCGGAGAGTTTCCGCCAGTGTATCTTTTTCGGGGTCCACGACCGCAAAGCGCTCAACGCCGTTGATTAAAAACGTTTTTCTTTCTAGTGCCATATAATCAAGTCTCCTCTCTGGAAATTACCGCATGTTTTCATGCATCGCTTTCATCGCTTTATAGCTATCGCGCGTATCGCCGCCGACGAATTAATCCGAACTCTTTAATAACATGGAGGCTGTCCTCATCACACACGAATTTTGATTTTACTTCGGAATTCAATAAAAGGGCAACGTTTTTTGAATGAAATCGCCGGATACTTTTACCCGAATAGTTCCTGATACCGCACGGTTAACCCGGATATTTCATACCGATTCGTAGCGCGGCGACTGCGCGGGCGCGGTGGCTATATTGGTTCTTTTCGGATTCATCAAGTTCCGCGAATGTTTTGCCGAGATCCGGAAAAAGAAAAATCGGGTCATATCCGAAACCTTTCGATCCGCGCGCTTCGTTGATGATAACACCGGAACAGCTCCCCTCTGCCTGCGCCACCACTTCTCCGTTTAACGCAAGCGCCAGAGCGCATACAAATCGCGCGTTCCGACCGCCGCCAACTTTATCAAGTTCGCCGATCAGTTTACTTATGCGTTCCGCGTCTGATGCGCGTTCGCCCGCATAACGAGCTGAATGAATTCCAGGCCGGCCGCCAAGAGAGTCAACATTAAGACCGGAATCATCTGCGAGAACGGCAAAAGGAACCAACCTGGAATATTCGACCGCCTTTAACCTGGCGTTTTCGGCGAATGTGCTTCCGGATTCCTCTATTTCCACGCCGTCCGTATCGGCGGCGAAATCCGCCAGGCTCCGTATATCATAATTAAACGGATGTAGAAGCGCCTGAAACTCGCGTAATTTGCCGGCATTGCGCGTGGCTATGACTATTGTCGGTAAAACGGGTCGGATCATTGATATTACGCCTGCGGGGGAAACAGCTTCGCCAGGTCAGCGCGCGAGGCCAGTTTCTCTTTCTGTATTTCAACCAGCCGCCGGATGCCCTGCGATCCCAGAGTTTGAAGTTGACCCAAGGCGTCCGCGTCAAACGGCGTCTTTTCCGCCGTCCCCTGAATTTCCACATATTTCCCCCGACCGGTCATTACAAGATTCATGTCAACCTCTGCGCGCGAATCTTCTTTGTAGTCGAGATCCAGACAGGGAACGCCGTCGACGACGCCGACGCTGATTGCCGCCACGCAATCACGCAGCGGCGTAACCGGCAGAAGTTTTTTATCCATTAGCCTGATAATAGCGGNGGCAAGCGCAAGGAATCCGCCGGTTATGGAAGCGGTTCGCGTTCCTCCGTCGGCCTGTAAAACATCGCAGTCAATAAGAAAAGTNCGCGTCCCGAGCAGCGAAGGATTTACAATCGAGCGGAACGATCGTCCTATAAGCCGCTGAATCTCAACCGTGCGTCCGCTCTGCTTGCCNCGNGCCGCCTCGCGCGCCGTGCGCGTATTGGTCGCGCCGGGCAGCATCCCGTATTCCGCCGTAATCCATCCCTGGTTCATGTGGTTCAGGAAAGGCGGCACTTTGTCCTCCACGGAGCATGTGCAAAGCACCTGCGTATCTCCGATGGATATCCGCGCCGAACCCATAGGATGCTTCACGCAATCCATCTCGATGACAACTTCCCGCATCTCTCCAAAATCTCTTCCGCTGTGTCTCATTACGCGCCTCTTTCAAAAAAATAAAGTGTGAGGTTCTTGCAAAACCTCCGGTTTTACTGGGAGCGCGGCCATCCTGCCCGCGTTTTTTAAGGGTTTGTGGACTAGAAGTCCGCGTTCCCAGGGGTTTTGCAAGAACCTCGTGTATATTTTATCAGAGGGTTGAAAAAACGGTCGTTCCAATTTCAAACAATTAAAAATCGCAATTGATTTTGTTCCGTGATTTTCCTAGCATTTTGCCGTGCGTTCACATTTATTTTTTGGCGGCCCCGCCACACGGACAGTCAAATCTCTTATCATCGTCAATATAGCGGTTTTTGTATCGCAGCTGGCGTTTCGTTATTTATTCGGCAGCCGCCTGATTGAAGAAGTTTTCGGGTTGAGTCCCTGGAGCATCACTTATAAACACACGCTGTGGCAGTTCGTGTCCTATATGTTTCTTCACGGCGGCATCGGCCATCTGTTTTTCAACATGCTGACGCTTTACATGTTTGGAAACGAATTGGTGCGTTACTGGAGTCCACGGCGCTTTCTGATCTACTATTTTGTAACCGGGATCGGCGCGGGCGTCTGTTCATGGATAGTCGCCGCGCGCTCATTTTCAATTGTAATCGGAGCTTCAGGCGCGATCTACGGGCTTTTGCTGGCTTATGGTCTCACATACCCTAATCGCGTCGTCTATCTTAACTTCCTCTTTCCCATAAAAGTTAAGTGGCTTGTAGTCATAATGGGCATGGTGGCATTTATATCTTCCATTACCGGGTCTGAACCGGGAGTGGCCAGCATGGCGCATCTCAGTGGAATGATAGTCGGCTACCTTTTTCTGAAAGGCCGCGATTGGCGCGACCGCTACAAGTCGTTCAACGATCAGCGCCGCCGCGAGCAGTTAAAGCGGCAGTTTGAAGTATATTACGGAGATGTGCGGCGAAAAATCGACAACGATAACAAAAAAGACAGCATACATTAACAATTTTAGATTTTTAATTGCTTATTTAACCCGGCTGTATTAAAAGAGTTTTCTATTTCCAATCGGAGAATCAACTTCCGGAGGTTTTGGATAATTGCCTGTCGATTTTCTCAGATCAATGCCGTTAATGAGAAGCGACGGTGTGATGACCGTGGATGCGTTTCCCATCCCGGCGCCCGGAAAACAATAAACAGTTTCGTCTTCTGACGTCGCAAGAACACTTCTCAGGGCGTTCATGCTAATAACGCCAAATTCAAGTCCCCTGACGGGTTCTTCCCTGCCGTCGGCATACAGGCGGAATATGGAATATGGTTTTGACAGACGAAACTGGCTTGGTTCGGACTGCCCCTGTGCCTGTCCGAGAAGTAATTGTATTATTTCGTTTGCGCCGCCGCTTTCGCCCGCCGGAACCAATCCCCGGATAATATAGCCGTATTTCAGCCCCTCGTCTTTTACGGCCTCGATCAAATCCTGTCTCAATTGACCGGAAGACTTTCTATTTTCCGATGTCACATGAAGGACGCCCGGAACCACAGTCCTGCCGCGCCCATGCCCGTTGGACGCTTCAATACCCTTGACGGGTGTGCGTGACATAAGAAGATTTTTCAGTATGCCATTTTCCACAAGACTGACATCCTGTGCCGGGATGCCTTCGGAATCCACGTCGTAAACGCCCGGAAGATCCTTACCCTGGTAGCGTTTCAGCGAGGGGGTGTCTTTAATAGACAGGAAATTCGCCGCCACTCTTGTATTAATACGGCTTATAAACGGATTCGCCGACTGGTTGATCAGACCGGCAAGCTGGGGATTATCGACGTCGGAAGTCCTTGTTCCCTTCAGATAATTCACAAAGCCCTGAACAAATAATTCTCCGGCTGATTCTCCCTCGAAAAGAACGGGGCCGTTGTACTCATCTCCGATGGGAGCAGTTCGCGCAGCGACAAGTTCAGATATCAGCGCCCGGACATCGGTTTCAATGGTTTTCTGATCGGGTAAATCCTCTGCCCGCACAACGGTATAAACGCGATAATTATCAAGCGGCATTCCGTCTTCAGCGCGCGCGGAAGCAGTAATCCTCAACTGGGTAATGGCGGCCGGCTCAAGCGTTTCGGCGCCGTCACTATTCACGACGTATGTATTGGCAACACGGATGAACAGGTCCACGTTAGACCGCTCAATATTGCCGTCGCGTAGAAACAGGCCGGCTATCTGGCTTACGCGCTCTTCCCACCGCGCGCCGGGAACTGAAATATCGTTCGCCTCGGCAATGCTTCGCGCCGCGCCTCCTTTTGAAAAATCGGGCGGACGGTCCGTCTGCGTCGTATTTCGCAACGTCGCGTTTTTCCGGTTCAGCGTGTCAACAGCGGCTTTATAGGCGCTGTCGGTCTCCAGCCAAATCGCCCGGCGGATGGCGTCGTAATCGTCGTCGGTAATAATCTGAATCTGCCTGGGATGCCCCGTCGAATTTGTCAGACTGCTGAAATTATAATTGTCCCTGTCATAGTCTCCCACGCGCGCATCCACCCTGAGCAGCCGGACGCGGCTTCCGGAATTTGAGACGACCGCCCCGGAATTCGCCTGGATTCGCAGATTAAAACTGTCGTTTATAAGATATGAAATGAAATATGGCCCAGGCTCGGTTTCCAGCTTCAATTCCTTTATGGAACGCGCCAGCTCGTCTTTCATTGCCTCTAAAATGACGTTGTTTTGCGCGTTCGCGGCAGGCAGGAAAACAATAAACGTNAGCGCAGATATTATTACGCGTTTCATGATTTTCTCCATAAATTTTTATTATACCCGCTTTTCATTACACGCATCATTTTCCNGCCCGGCTTTTTGCGTCCGGCTGCGGAAGTATGGGAGGCTTCTCGGGAGTCGACGCTCTTTTCTGAACTTCTATTTCAGAAACAAGGACTGCGGGAGACAATGCGGATACTGGAACCTGGCCGCTCTCCGCGCCGCAGATCCCATTGAAAACCTCACGTCGGTCTCCTGTGGCGACTATTTTGCCGAATACCGTAAGCGGCGTTCCGCCGAGGTTCACGCCTCTGACCAGCTCGTCGGGACGCCCGTCGGCGTATATCCGGTAAACAACCAGCGGAGTTATGCTGAAAACGTTAAGCGAAGCGCGGCTTGTAACCGTCTGCCCGCCGGAGACCTGCTTAATAAGCAGTCCGAAAGGCTTATTCTGTTTTTTGCACTCATCGATCAGCATTTGACGCAGCGCGCTTTCAGTAAGCGTCTTTTTTGATTCCACGATAAGATTCGACTGCCGGCTTGTCGGCGCGGATCCGGGCGCCGCGCGGCCATGCCCGTTTGATCGCGAAAAATTCGCCATCGGAGTTCGGCTCATCAGAAAATCCTTCAGCACGCCGTCGCTGACGGCTACGACCTTTTCCGCCCGGACGCCTTCGTCGTCAAAATCATACGCGCCCGTTAAAATGAATTTATCAAGTTCGCGTATGGTCGGATCGAACGTCACNGACAGAAACGTTGGCAGCACCTCCTCGCCGGCTTTTTTCTTGAATGTCTGGCCATCCGTATCGCTCTTCAGGCGCTGACCTTCCAGACGGTGACCCAGAACCTCATGGAAAAAGACGCCCGCGGCTTCGCCGGAAAAAATCGCGGGGCCTGTGAATGGTTCGATTACAGGCGCGATGCGCAGTTTTTCCATTGTGTCGATCATCCCGCGGATGTCGGCAAGTACGCTCTCTTCAGAAGGAAGATCGGATTCNCTGTACCCGGAGTAACTCAGATACAGAGGCAGAGACATGCCATCGTCGGCCCTGATGCTTGCGCTTATCTGGAGGCGCATATAGTTGGCCGGAACCAGGAGCGCGGAGCCTTCGGTATCAACAAAATATTTATTCCNGACCTCGTTCTGAAATGTTCCGGAAGCGGCGGTGATAAACGGACGGTTNTTAAACTGCGCCGTGAATGTACGAATACGGTCCGCCCATTTGTCAAGGTCTACGCGCGCGTCAGCGGGTTTGCCCAAAGATGTTTGCGGTTTCGACCGTGAGAAGTCATCAGACTGGTCTTCCGGGGCGAGCTGAGTGTTTTGCGCGGATTTAACCTGCGCGAGCCTGTCAACTGCGCTCCTGTAAGCGCCGTCTGTAGCCTGCCAGAGAATAACCGCTAAAGCGTCGCTGCCTTCGCCAAGCGGCGCGAGAGAAACCGACATGGAGCCTGCAAGAGCTTGCGCCAGAGAATTGCCGCCGCTCCTCAGCTCGCGCGTACTGTCCATCTCGTAAGAACCCGTCCGCAAACCGACGCGCAGCCGTGCCTGGGTATTTTCGGTCTGGCTGTTAATCGCGCCAAACGAACCGTTAACGGTTTGAGTACGGATTTCGTCAATGGCGTAGCTTATGTAATATGGCGGAACTTCTTTATTTTGCAGCGCGTCGAAATTTCTCGTCAACTCCGCTTTCATGGTTTTCATGCGGCCCGGCAACTGATCGCTTTGCCCGAATGACGGAAACCCCGACGCCATAAAAATCCAGGATATAATTAGACCGGCAATGCCAACTCCTGTTACGATTCGTTTGCGCATGTCGCGCCTGTCTGTATTTGCAGCATTTTTAATGGTAAAAACCGGCATAGTTTTAATTCCTTTAAATGTTTTATTGAAATACTATATCAAACGTATTGATATAAAATCAAAGTTCAATATTTTGTAATACATTGAGTCGTGGATAATGGTGCGAAAGGTATTAATTGCGGCGATCATGCTCCCAGCCATCATGTGGCTGCATGGAGAAACGAAAACGGATTTCACGGAGACGCGCTACGGGATTGAGATGGTGTACGTCGAGGGCGGGACATTCATGATGGGGTGTTTGCCGCAGGAAAATTGCAGTTTTTTAAGCCCCAAGCCCCGCAATGAAACGGTAAACAGTTTTTATATTGGCAAATATGAGGTGACTCAGGGACAGTGGGCGGATGTCATGGAAACGGATGTACGTCAGTACCTGTATAATGCCAGAGATGGCTTACGCCGAAGGCGGAAGCCGCGTGATTCGCGGCGGGAGCTGGTACATTCACGCGAGCAACGCCCGCGTGTCGATTCGCTACGGATACGGTCCCGGCATTCGCAGCTTCAACATAGGCTTCCGCCTTGCCCGCAATTCAAAGTGATGAAAGCAATGGAAGCGCCTGCTTCATTTTGGAATCAGGCGTGGGAACACTATCCGGAACAGGAATCTCGTAAATTTCAATTTTTCCTTTTTTTTCATTAAATACCGCGAGTGTTCGGCCATCTGATGAAAGAGCGTGAGCGATTCCCTCGTTGTATGTCCCGGTGTGTAGTAATTTTTGCCCGGTATTTACATCATACACTACAATCCAGCTTGCATTTCCACGATCCCATCCACGGGCTTTAAAGGCTGAAATTGTAGCAACAGGCACATTCCGCGCGGGAACTGTAATCGCCACGCCCAGCGCCGGGATTCGTCTATCCGCTGGTTCTTCATACACAAACACAGGATTGCCNGTCTCTCCATTTTTCACTGTAAACCAAAAAGGATTTCGAGCCCTGCTGTCCAAAACCATGAACGATCCATCATAAAGAAATTTTTCGCCCCTGGGTACATCCATTTTTAAAAAGAAATCGCTGTATTCAAAGCCGGAATAGCTGTAACTTTTGTATTCGGGAAAACCCAATGCAGCGGTTCCAACAATTTGCGCCGGTCTGACCCTGACCGTCGCGCAAGCGGATACCGATAAAAGCATCATCAGTAAAATCAGTTTTTTCAAAAGCATGTTTTTTATCTCATCTCACATGTTACATTAAAGACAGCATACACTAAAAATTTTGATTACCGATTTAATTATTGGAATTTCATAATTTGGAAATCGATGATTCACGCAGCAGAAACGCTTGTAATAACCGGGATTTTTCAATTATAATATTTGTTTTACATTAATTAATTTGCTTTGAAGTAATTTTGATTATGAAAAATATTGCCGTTTATCCCGGTTCTTTCGATCCTGTCACCAACGGTCATGTCGACCTTATCCAGCGCAGCGCGGCGCTCTTTGATGAAGTCGTGGTTGCTATCCTGCGAAATTCAAGCAAAACGCCGCTCTTTTCCATTAATGAACGCAAGGCAATGCTGGAATCGGCAGTCAGCGGGATCGGCAACGTCGTCGTCGCCGATTTTTCGGGGTTGCTGGTTGATTTTGCGGAACAGACAGGCGCGTCCGTAATCATACGCGGGATTCGCGCCATTTCAGACTATGAATATGAACTGCAGATGGCGCTGATAAATCGCCGTCTTTCAAGCCGGGTTGAAACGGTATTCATGCTTCCGGCAGAAACATATTCCTTTGTCAGTTCAAAACTTATTAAAGAAATCGCCTCGCACGGCGGCGCGGTAAGCGGACTGGTTCCCGAAGATGTGGAACAGCGGTTACGCATAAGGTTTGCCACGGAAAATGCCGGTTAAATGAAGATCCAGTTTTGTCGTCAGGAGTTTTTGTATGGACTCTAACCCTGATTCCACCGCATGGCGGCGTTTAATTGAAATGGTGAATATCTTTCGCCGTCGCGGAGGTCAATGGATTCCCGTAATTTTGATATTGCCTCTTGCCGCGGGAATTTCCCACTGGTGGATGGAACATAGACCTTCACCGACGGAAGACGCTTCACTTTTTGAATCAGAGCCTTCACCGCAACCATACAGCATCTCCGGGCAATTTGAGAAAAATCAGACGATAACCCATGTACTGCTTGCCGAAGGCCTGACGACGGAAACGGTTCATGAAATCGTTAACGCGGCAAAACCTGTCTACAACCTGGCGAGGGTAAACGCCGGACGGCTTTATCAGCTCTATTTTTCAGCGGATGGTCGATTCCAGGATTTTCGTTATTACCTGGACGAAGATCGTTACCTGACGGTTTATCACGATGAAGAAAACAGCCGCTATATCCCCGCGATGGAACATCATGCTTATGAAACCCGCGTGGAGCATATCACGGGGAGCATCAACTCGTCGCTGTTTGCAACCGTCGCCGAACTTGGCGAGAGAGAAAGCGTGGCGGTTGAACTCAGCGATATTTTCAGTTCGGACATCGACTTTAACACNGATGTAAGAAAAGGGGATTCNTTCCAGGCGCTGATNGAAAGAAAATACCTTAACGGAGAACCATCAAAGAACGGGGCNATTCTCGCGGCGTCGTTTACAAACGGCAATAAAACTTTTACAGGATTCCGGTTTGAAGACGCCAACGGCAAACCGGCTTANTACGCACCGGACGGCAGCGCCATGCGCAGGGCTTTCCTTAAAGCGCCGCTGAAAGTCATCCGCATTACATCAGGTTTTTCCACGGCCCGGCTGCATCCAATTCATAAAGTTGTGCGGCCGCACCTGGGCGTTGATTACGGCGCGCCGACGGGTACGCCCGTGCAGGCGGTCGGCGCGGGAACGGTAACATCCGCAGGATGGACTAGCGGTGGCGGCGGAAATACCATTGTAATCCGCCACACAGGCGGATACGAGACGCGCTACCTTCATCTTTCAAAGATACTTGTCAAACGCGGAGCGCGCGTCGGTCAGGGAAACGTTATCGGACATGTCGGCGCGACAGGAGACGCAACCGGCCCGCATCTTGATTTCCGGGTGTACAAAAACGGCAAGGCGATTGACCCGACAAAAGTCGTGTTTCCGCCCGGCGACCCGGTCTCAAAAGGGAAAATGGCGGAGTTCACNGAACTGTGCGTTGAGTTAACAAATAAACTTAAGGATACATTATGACTTTTCGCAACATTGTTTCATCGGNGTTATTACTCATCGTCGTATTATTCGTCTTGGTTGGNGCGGCTCAGGCGTCGGATATTTCGATTTTTGTTGGGGCTGAAATGCCNGGTTCCATAAAGAATGGCGACGAAAAAATATCCCTCGACAATGGCCCCGTATACGGCATACGTTTTGGCAGTAATTTTATTCGGTATTTAGGCCTTGAACATACGCTGGCAATAAGTCCCGATTTTATGTTCCCTAATGCTTCTTTTGGATGCATTCCTGAAATTGAATGTTTTAAGGGATGGGAGGAATCCAAAGGCTTCATATACAGCAGCAATATGATGCTTAATTTCCCGGATATAGATTCCCGGATGGTTCCTTTTCTGACAGCGGGCGTCGGACTGATTCACCAATACGGCGACCGGAATCTTCCCGTTGGTACAAAACTCGCTTTTAATTACGGCGGGGGGGTCAAGTTTCCAAACCTGGCAGGGCCGCTGGGCGCGCGGGCTGATTTTCGAGGTTACAGGGCCGGCGTTATATCGAAAAGCGTAAACATGTTTGAGCTTTCTTTCGGCCTTATGGTCTCATTTGGCCGATAGACTTGCCGATTGTCCGTGGACATTCAAAAACCGGAGATCAGCCGGAAGCTTTTCATAATCGCAAATCCCGCGGCCGGGAATGGGCGTCCATTCAGAAAAATATGCGACTACGCTCGCGGCGGGAAGGTTTCAGGTTGGAAAACGGAAATCCTGGCGACAAAAGGGCCGGGGCACGCCGGCGATCTGGCGCGCGAACTACTCAATTGTCCCTGTGATCTTATGGCTGTCTGCGGCGGAGACGGAACGATTAACGAAGTCGTTTCCGCCCTGCCCGCGTCTCTACCGTTTCCGCTGGCTATACTGCCGGGCGGAACCGCGAATGTTCTCTGCCGCGAACTAGGACTGCCGCTCTCCCCCGCGCATGCGCTTGACATAGCCCTAAAAAGAAAAATCAGGCTGGTGGATGTCGGTGAAATGAAGGCTCGCGAAAACCGCCGTTTCACGTTTGCCGCCGGCATTGGTTTTGACGCATGGGCGGTGCTTAACGCGCGCCCTGATTTCAAAGCTAAAACAGGGATAGCGGCTTACGCCGTCGCGGCCGCGGAAAGCATCGCCCGTTACAAATTTCCTGAATTCACCATTACCGCGAACGGCGGTTCATATACGGCTACAAGCTGCCTCGTATGCAACGCGCGAAGCTATGGAGGCGGACTGACATTCTGTCCCGACGCTGATATGACCGATGGCCTGCTGGATGTGATGATTATAGAAGGCGTTCGCCGCGCGGGGCTTGCCGGGTTCCTGCTTTCCGCACTGATTCACCCCGGAATAACGCCTTCGTGGATTCGCAGAATACGGACAAAGGAACTGCGCGCGGACGGTCCTTCCACGGTACACATTGAGACCGACGGGGAGCTTGTTGGCGGACTTCCCGCAATATTTTCCATTTCTGAAAGATCCCTTCCGCTGGTCGCCCCCTGATATACTGTTTTTTTGTTATTAAGGAGTACGCTTAATGATCACAGCCGATGCAATTCAACAACAGATTGGAGGTGCGTCTTTCATTCGCAGGATGTTTGAAGAAGGCATCCGCATGAAAGCCGAGCGCGGAGCGGAGAACGTTTTTGACTTTACGCTTGGGAATCCGAGCGAGGATCCTCCGAACGGAATAATGGATACACTCCGGAAAATAGCTGCGGACAATTTCCCCGGATCGCATGGATACATGCCGAATGCGGGTTACACGCAAACACGGGAAGTCGTTGCCGCCCGCCTCCACGCTGAGACGGGCATTGGGTTTTCCGCCGGAAATATAATAATGACGTGCGGCTGCGCCGGCGCCATGAACGCCGCGCTCAAAGCGATGCTGAATCCCGGCGACGAGGTAATTGTTCCAGCGCCGTTTTTCCCGGATTACAAATTCTATATTTTGAACTACGGCGGCCGAATGATTCCGGCGGAAACACGGGAGGACTTTTCGCTTGACGTTCCGGCGCTGGAATCGCTTATTACGCCAAAAACCCGCGCGATATTGCTGAATTCTCCGAACAATCCGACCGGAGCCATTTATTCGGAAAAGACATTGCGGGAACTTGAAGCGGCGCTTTTGCGCGCCGGACATACGATCGTGGTTATCAGCGATGAACCTTATACATCAATCGTTTACGATGGCGTGAAATGCCCATCGCCGGCGGCGTTTATTTCCAACTGCCTGATAACAACATCATGGTCGAAAAAATGGGGTCTGGCCGGGGAACGCATCGGATACCTTGCAATTTCCCCGAAAATCGCAGAAGCAGGGGCGCTTTTTGAAGCATGCGTCTTTACGAACCGCGTTTCCGGATTCGTCAACGCTCCCGCCATCTGGCAGCATGTCGTGGCGGAAGCTCCCGACGAATCGACCGACATGGCGCTCTACCATAAAAAGCGGGACATTTTGTGCGACGGCCTGATGAAACTCGGCTACGAACTCCATAAACCACAGGGCGCTTTCTACGTTTTTCCAAAAACACCGATTCGTGACGACACTGCGTTTATACAGATCCTTCAGGAGGAGGGTGTTCTCGCGGTTCCAGGCAGCGGGTTCGGCCGCGGAGGTTATATGCGGCTGTCTCTTACCGTTCCGCTGGATACGATTGAGCGTTCTCTTTCGTCGTTCGGCAGGGTTATGGAGAAAATAAAATGTGGAAGGTAATATGAAAAAAATAATTTTTATTGCGCTTGTCATGTTTGTGTTTTCGGCAACATCTGTTTTTGCGCAGAAGGATTATGTACGGGAATGGGAAGAGGTTGACAGCCTGCTGCAACAGCGGCTGCCACAATCGGCGGAGAAAATCATTGACGATATTTACCGGGAAGCGTTGGCGCAGAACAATGTGGCTCAACTTGTAAAGGCGCATTTATATCGCGCTTATT
>JGI24704J35079_10000990_pt1 | contig 12578 bp, 9 predicted proteins | sample TergutNt197P3_FD_35079 | JGI IMG/M metagenome (IMG submission 35079)
CAGTCGTCGCTGACGGGTGAAAGCGAACCCGTGGAAAAATTCGCCGGAGAACTGCCGGGCAAACAGACAAACCCGCTGGAATTGAACAACCTTGCTTTCATGGGCAGCACTGTGATTTCCGGTTCCGCGACGGCGCTTGTGGTTGCCGTAGGCGACAGTACGGAACTGGGCGGCATTGCCAGCCAACTGCAGGAAAAGACCCCGCCCACGAGTTTTGAAAAAGGCGTTTCATCCGTATCATGGATACTTATACGCTTTATGCTTGTCATGGTTCCGGTGGTTCTGCTTGTAAACGGCTTTACAAAAGGGGACTGGCTTGAGGCGTTTTTGTTCGCGTTATCCGTCGCAGTCGGTTTGACGCCTGAAATGCTGCCGATGATTGTTTCCGCCAACCTTGCCAAAGGCGCGGTTTCAATGTCGAAAAAGCAGGTCATCGTAAAAGAGCTGAATTCCATACAGAACTTCGGCGCCATGGACATCCTGTGTACCGATAAAACCGGAACCCTTACCCAGGACAAGATCATTTTGCAATATCACCTCGACGTGCACGGCAACAGCGACGTTCGTGTTTTGCGCCACGCTTATCTGAACAGCTATTACCAGACGGGCCTGAAAAACCTGATGGACATCTCGATTATCGACCGCGCGAGAGAAGAAGAGGTGGCTGCTTCTGAAGACGCTTATCAAAAAATCGACGAGATACCGTTCGATTTCGCGCGCAGACGCATGAGCGTCGTCGTCACCGACAAAATAACCGGCAAAACGCAGATGATCACAAAGGGCGCGATTGAAGAAATGCTGTCAATATCCGCCTACGCCGAGTACGGCGGCAACGTCAAGCCGATGACGGACGATCTGCGCCGGGAGATACTGGAAACCTGCAACGAATACAACTCGGACGGGCTGCGCGTACTTGGCGTCGCGCAAAAAACTAATCCCTCTCCCGCCGGCGCGTTCTCCGTGGCGGACGAGAGCGATATGGTGCTGATAGGTTATCTCGCATTCCTCGACCCGCCAAAGGAAAGCGCTGCGGACGCGATAGCGGCGCTACATGAATACGGCGTGGGCATAAAAGTGCTTACAGGCGACAACGACGCCGTGACGGTAAGCGTCTGCAAACAGGTAGGACTCAGCGCGGAGAATATCCTGCTCGGCACGGATGTCGAGGCCATGAGCGACGAGCAGTTGAAAACGGCGGTCGAAAAAACAAATGTTTTCGCCAAGCTGTCGCCGGCGCAAAAAGCGCGCGTGGTTACAACTCTGCGAGGGAATGGCCATACCGTGGGATACATGGGAGACGGCATAAACGACGCCGCCGCCATGAAAGCCGCCGACGTCGGCATCTCCGTGGATACCGCCGTTGATATTGCGAAAGAGTCGGCAAATATCATCCTCATGGAAAAAGACCTCATGGTGCTGGAGCAGGGCGTCATAGAGGGCAGAAAGATTTACGCGAATATCATCAAATATATTAAGATGACCGCCAGCTCCAATTTCGGCAATATGTTCTCGGTGCTTGCGGCGAGCGCGTTTCTGCCGTTTTTGCCGATGCTGCCCCTGCACCTGCTGCTATTGAACCTCATCTACGACCTGTCCTGCACGGCCATACCGTGGGACAACGTTGACAAGGAGTTTTTAGCCGTGCCCCGAAAATGGGACGCTTCGTCCATCGGGAAGTTCATGCTTTGGATCGGCCCGACAAGCTCGGTATTCGACATTACAACGTATCTGCTGATGTACTTCGTAATCTGCCCAACGGTCGTCGGTCTTAGCGGGGCGGCGCTAAATTTCAGGGCGGATGTGTTGTCGGATCAAGCAGTGTTGTTCATGGCGGTGTTCCACGCGGGATGGTTCGTGGAATCAATGTGGAGCCAGACGCTTGTCATCCACATGATACGCACTCCTAAAGTGCCGTTTATTCACAGCCGCGCGTCGATGCCGGTCACATTGATGACAATGACCGGGATCGCGGCGCTGACGATAATTCCGTTTACCGGGCTTGGCGCGGCTATCGGGCTTGCGGCACTGCCGCCGGTCTACTTCGCGTATCTGGCCGTGACCATTTTGCTTTATCTGATGCTGGCGACGGGTTTCAAAAAACTCTTTATCAGGAGGTATGGGGAACTGCTGTAGAAATCACCGTTTGAAACCGGTAAAGAATTATACAACACCTTGCCCGCATGATGTATATTTACTGACCGTGCGGCTGACTCAGCGGTTTTTTGCGCGCATAAAGGCGGGCCAGGAGAGGACGGTAGGTTTTGAGCGACAGCAGTCATATCAGGAATTTTTCCATCATAGCGCATATTGATCACGGCAAATCGACTCTTGCCGACCGTCTTCTGGAACGTACCGGCGCGCTCACGAAACGCGAAATGGCGGATCAGGTGCTCGATGCCATGGATCTTGAGCGCGAACGCGGCATTACCATCAAGGCGCATTCCGTGCGGCTGAATTACCGCGCGAAAAACGGCGAAGATTACGTCCTGAACCTTATCGACACTCCCGGACACGTCGATTTTTCCTACGAAGTGTCCCGCAGTCTTTCCGCCTGCGAAGGCGCCCTTTTGGTGGTTGACGCGTCGCAGGGGGTTGAGGCGCAGACGCTCGCCAACACTTACCTCGCGCTTGACCATAACCTTGAGATAATTCCGGTTTTGAATAAGATCGATCTGCCGGGAGCCGAGATTCCGCGCATCAAGGACCAGATAGAAAACATCATCGGCCTTGACGCGGAAGACGCCATTTTAGCCAGCGCCAAAGAAGGAATAGGCACGGAAGATATTCTTGAGGCCATCGTTCACCGGTTGCCGCCGCCAAAAGGCGATTACGACCGGCCGCTGAAGGCCCTTATCTTCGACTCATGGTTTGACGCTTACCGCGGCGTTATCGTACTGGTGCGGGTTATTGACGGGACTATACGAAAAGGGATGCAGATCCGCATGGTGAACACGCGGCAGTCGTTCACCGTCGAACAGGTCGGCGTAATAACTCCGAAATTTCAGGAAGTGGAATCGTTGACGGTAGGCGAAGTAGGCTTTGTCATAGCCAACATAAAACGCGTAGCCGACACTAAAATCGGCGATACCATTACGGAGGAAAACCGCCAGACGCCGGAACCGTTTCCCGGTTTTCAGGAAATCAAGCCGATGGTTTTCGCCGGACTCTATCCGACAAACAGCGCCGATTATGAAAACCTCCGTGACGCGCTTTCGAAGCTGCAATTGAACGATTCGGCTTTCTTTTATGAGCCGGACACGTCAGGCGCTCTAGGTTTTGGTTTCCGTTGCGGTTTTCTTGGCCTCCTTCATATGGAAATCGTGCAGGAACGGTTGGAACGGGAGTTTGATCTTTCGCTGATTACAACCGCGCCGGGCGTGCGTTATCGCGTTACGACCACAAAAGGGGAAGTGATGGAAATTCACAACCCGGCCAAACTTCCAGATCCCGCGGCGATCGCCAAATTTGAAGAACCGATTATCACCGCAATGATTCTTACCAGCGACGAATACCTGGGACCGATACTGAATCTTGCCGAGGAAAAACGCGGCGTGCAAAAAGGCTTTGAATACGTTACGCGCAACCGTGTATTGGTGACGTATGATCTGCCGCTGAACGAAATAGTGCTCGATTTTTACGACCGCTTGAAGTCCGCGTCAAGGGGCTACGCGTCTCTTGACTACAGGCTTTCAGGATACCAGGAATCACGGCTGGTCAAGCTCGATATTCTGGTTTCCGGCGATCCGGTTGACGCGCTTTCGCTGATCGTTCATCAGGATTCGTCCGTTGTGCGCGGCCGCGCGCTGGCGCTAAAAATGAAAGAACTGATACCAAGGCAGATGTTTGAGATAGTCATACAGGCAGCCATCGGTAGCAAGATCATCGCTCGCGAAACGGTGCGGGCGATGCGTAAAAACGTGCTGGCAAAATGCTATGGCGGTGACATTACCCGGAAGCGCAAGCTGCTGGAAAAACAGAAGGAAGGAAAAAAGCGTATGAAACGGCTGGGAAAGATCGATATTCCGCAGGAAGCGTTTCTGGCCATCCTTAAAGTCGAATCGTAATGGTTTTACGGGAAGATGATATATACCCGCGAACGAAATGATTTTCCATGCCTGCGCTCCATAATGTCTGTGTTTTACAACTGCTTCATTCGTTAAAGCGTTAAAGTTTTACGTTTGAAGCGCGATAAATAACAATTGGAGGAATTGAATTTATGAATATGCCCAATCATGGTTTTAAATCCGGAGAGGAAGGAAAAGGGACGCTTGGTTGCGTTTTCGCCATAGTCTTAATGGTGGTTGCGCTGGTGCTGGCTTTTAAACTGGGTCCGCCCTATGTGAACCACTACGGGTTTAAAGGCGAGATGAAGCAGGTGGCCAGCCGCTCCGGCGCTCGCGCTATGGCGATGTCAGAGGAAAACATTAAAAAAGACGTGATACAGGTCGCCTCAAAAAACAACATTGATCTAAAAATCGAAGATATCAAGATTACCCGCCCGACCGGCCAGATAGTTATCAATGTAAAATACAACGTTCCCGTTAATTTTTTCATTATGACGCACGACCTTTCATTCGAGATTGAGGAATCGAGCTGGGCTGTCGGGTCATAATAGCTTGGATATTGGGAATAAGCGCCATATCGGCGTCCCGTTCGTAACGCGGATATGGCGCTTATTGGGAGCCTCTGGAAACCCCAGGCTCTGCGTTACGCTCCTTCGACAAAATGTTCATTTGCCCACGGCGAGACGGCGCCGCAAGCGTCTTTGCCTTGGTCTGATATGGTGGCGTCGGCCTTTCAGGTCGAAAAACGCTCTTTAACTTTCGGAATCCGGGATTATTTGGGCGCTGCGTACCATGCCCCTACTTCAGCGCTGCGTTCAGGCGCTTTGTAAGGCGGGATTTTTGCCGCGCCGCGGCATTGCGGCTGAGCGCCTTTTTCTTGAAAGCTTTGTCGATACTGGAGTAGAGATCAGCCAGACCGTTTTTCGCGGTTTCCAAAACATCAGGTTTCTTAGAATCCAATTTTTCATTAAAACGCTTTAGCGTAGTTCTAAGCGCGCTACGATTGCTACGATTGATAGCGCGGCGTTTCAGACTCTGCCGGTGCGCTTTGAGCGCCGACTTATGATTGGCCATGTTCCGTTTACTCCTGTCAAAATTCAGCAAAAAAACGCCGCGAAAGCCCGCCATCCGAGCCCTGCCGCAAACTTATAATATTACAGAAAGCAAGGCATGGCGTCAACTATGGAAACGTTAGGGGGCGCGCGTCATAAAAGTTCCAGACATGGGATCCCATGTCTACGCCCGCGATCCCATGTCGTTTTCCTTGTCCCCCATGTCTGGAACTTTTATGACGCGCACCCAACGTTAGGACGTTAGGGATTAAATATCCGGGCTAGCCGCGCAGTTTCTGTATGGCCGCGTGGATATTGGCGAAAAGGCCGTCTATCAAATGCGTCGGCACGGCCGAGAACGCGATGCGGATCAGGCCGACCAGCACAATCACGCCGGTGCTGTAATTTTCGATCAGTTCCAAGCGTAAAGTTTCCGGATCCACGCCGATCGGTTTCACGCACATGAAATAACCGGAATTAAAAGGCATTACNTCAAAGCTTTCCGCGTATTCCGGATGTTCNCTGAAGATTTTGNGCATCTCAACGACGCGCTCCTTCAGNGTTTCATATTTTTGCTTTTTCTGCTCCGCGTACTCCGGCGATGTATAGGTTTTGAGCAGCAGCGTTTGCGACAGGCAGGGCGCGTTGGAAATNGTGCCGCGCACCGCGCCCGCCGCCTTGTCGGCAAGCGTTTTCAGATGGGACGCCTCCGCGTCTTTGAAGCCGAAAGTAATAAAGCCGACGCGGCAGCCCCAGACGTAATCTTCCTTCGTCGCGCCGTCGAGTTTTACACCAAGAACGTTGGGATGCAGGTCCGCAAGACCGGCAAACAGGGATTCTTTCGCGATTCCTTCCTCGTAAACGAGGCCGAAATAGGCGTCGTCGAGCACCACGATAACCTTGTTTCCGGCTTCCGCGGCTTTTTTGATTTCCGCAATTAGAGCCTTTGCTTCCGCCTCGGTCGGCGTATATCCGGTCGGGTTGTTCGGAAAGTTCAGAAGCACAAACCGCTTTCCGGGAGCGCCTTCGTTAAGCGCCTTGGCAAACGCGGCGACGTCGAATCCGCCGTTGATGAACGTATTGTAAAACTTCAGTCCCGCGCCGTATGTTTCGCAGAAAACCAGTTCGTAATTATCCCAGTAAAGATCGGGAAGTATTACCTTGTCGCCCGGATCAATGAACATGTATCCGGCTATTGAAAGCCCATGCGTCAGCGCGGCGGTTACAACGGGTGAGCTGAATGTTTTTCCCGCAAGCCCAGGATTTTTTATCGCAAGCAGTTTTCCCCATTCGTCACGCAGTTTCGGCAGGCCGAAGCTGGGCGCGTATAGAAACGCCTCCGAAGGAACGTTTACCAGGGATTCCATGCATTCCAGCGTCAGCGGCGAACCGTCGTTCTCAAACGCCGTGCCGATTGTGGCGTTGATTTTCGCGCCCTTTGCCTCGGCTGTTTGTCCAAGAATTCCCTTGTGGGGGAAATAAATCGCCTTGCCGCGCTCCGACAGCATATCGAATATTTGCGGCGCGCCCGCCTGTAATTCGCGGTTCATTGCTTCCGCGAGAGGATTGCAGGATTTCATAAATTTACATTCTCCATGTGTAGGGGCGTAGCGTGCTACGCCCAACGCCCATGATGCAAGGGCGTAGCACGCTACGCCCCTACAATTATTTCAACCGAGCGCCGATCGTTTCAAGCTGCGCCGTCAGTTCCTTTGGCAGTTTATCGCCGAACTTGGGGTAATGATTCGCCTTCACATCTTCAATTTCCGTTTTCCAGCCTTGCGGGTCAAACGTGAGAATCTCTTTCATGTCTTCGGCGCTTACGTTTTCCGGTCGGTCGATGGCGTCGCCCGCAGGCACGAACCCGATCGGCGTTTCAACCGCTTTGCCGGATCCGTCGCAACGCTCGAATATCCATTTAAGAACACGGCTGTTTTCTCCATACCCCGGCCAGAGGAACTTGCCTTCTTTGGTTTTGCGGAACCAGTTCACCAGGAAAAACTTTGGCTGAGCCGCTTCCGGGGTTTTCCGCCCGCAATCGATCCAATGCTTGAAGTAATCACCCATATGATAGCCGCAGAACGGCAGCATCGCGAAAGGATCGCGCCTCACGCCCTCTTTAACGTCAAGCGCGGCCGCCGTTGCTTCCGATCCCATGATTGAACCGAGAAAAACGCCATGATTCCAGTCGGCCGCCTGCGTTACCAGCGGGATCGTGGAGGAACGGCGTCCTCCGAACAGAATGGCGTCGATCGGCACGCCGTTAGGGTCTTCCCATTCAGGAGCGATAGAAGGGCATTGCGCCGCAGGAGCGGTAAACCGGGCATTGGCGTGAGCGGCAGGAGCCTGCGATTTATCAGCCTTGTTCTGCGTCCAGGCGTTTCCTTTCCAGTCAATGAGTTTGCCCGGCGCGTCATAGCCGATCCCTTCCCACCAGATATCTCCGTCTTCGGTCAAAGCGACATTGGTGAAAATGGTGTTGCTTTCGAGCGCCTTCATGGCGTTGGGATTGGACTCGTCAGATGTTCCCGGCGCGACGCCGAAGAATCCCGCTTCCGGGTTTATTGCGTAAAGCCTGCCGTCTTTCCCGGGCTTCATCCAGGCGATATCATCGCCGATTGTCTCAACCTTCCAGCCGGGAACTGTCGGAATCAGCATGGCAAGGTTGGTCTTGCCGCAGGCGGACGGAAACGCCGCCGCTATGTATTTCACTTTTCCCTCGGGATTCGTGATTTTCAATATGAGCATATGTTCGGCCAGCCAGCCCTCGTTGCGGGCGACTACGGAAGCAATGCGCAGCGCCAGGCATTTTTTGCCAAGCAGGGCGTTGCCGCCATACCCNGAACCGTANGACCANATGGTTTTTTCTTCGGGAAAATGCGCGATGTATTTGCTTTCCAGCGGCGCGCAAGGCCATTTGCCCGCGTCGTCCTGGCACGAGAGCAAGGGCTTGCCGACGGAATGCAGGCAGGGGATGAACTCTCCATCCTTGCCAAGCACGTCAAGCACGCGCTTTCCGACACGCGCCATTATGTGCATATTGGCCACTACGTAGGGAGAATCTGTAATTTGTATGCCTATTTTTGCGATCGGCGAGCCAACCGGCCCCATTGAAAACGGAATCACATACATGACGCGGCCGCGCATTGAATTTGCGGAGAGTTTCGTCAATATATCTTTAAGTTCGGCGGGGCTGATCCAGTTGTTTGTAGGGCCGGCGTCGTCCTGTGAACGCGAGGAAACGTAAGTCCGGTTTTCAACGCGGGCGACGTCGGACGCGTCCGAGCGGAAAAGGTAGGAATTTGGCCTTTTGGCAAGCGGCGTAGCCATGCCGCAATCAACCATAAGTTTAATCATGGCGTCGTATTCCGCTTTGGATCCATCGCACCAGACAACGCTGTCCGGATCCGTCATTTTTGCAATTTCATTAACCCATGCGTTAAGCTTGGCGTGTTCTGTCGGTGAATTCATGAGAGTTATTCCTTTAAAAATTTTATGTTTTGCAGGCAATTGCAAAACCCCCGGCTAAAACAGGAGCTTCGCTTTCGTTCCCAGGGGGCTTTGCAATTGCCTCTTTTTGAGAATAACCATTATAGACGTTTGCGTTAACAGGTCAAGGATACGGGGATACGGGGATACGGAACCTGCAGCTTACAATAACGTTTACAATCGGATTGCCTTGCGTTATATATTGACAGGTTGTATTCGGTACGTTCCGAAATCGTATTACAGAATCATACGAAACTGGAGGAAACGATATGTCTGTCAAGGTTGCCATTAACGGGTTTGGACGCATTGGAAGAAATTTCGTCAGATGTTCCGCAGGCGATCCTGAAATNGAAATCGTCGGCATTAACGACATCACAAAGCCGGAAACNCTGGCGCATCTGTTGAAATACGACTCGGTTTTGGGCAGGTTCGGCAAAAGCGTCGNAATCGACGGCGATAAGCTTATTGTTGACGGCGAGGCCATAAAAATCTTCAGCGAAAAAGATCCGGCCGCGCTTGACTGGAGTTCGCTGGGGGCTGTGGCCGTCGTTGAATCCACCGGAAAATTCACGGACGGGGAAACAGCGAAGGCGCATCTGAAAGGAACCGTCCGAAAAGTAATTATCTCCGCGCCGGGCAAAAACGTTGACGGCATGTTCTGCATGGGCGTCAACCACAAAAACTACGATCCGGCAAAGCATCACGTTATTTCAAACGCTTCATGCACTACAACCTGCCTTGCGCCTGTGGTCAAGGTTCTGGACGACAGTTTCGGCGTCGAAGCCGGTTTTATGACCACGGTTCACAGCTACACAAACGACCAGAACCTGCTGGATCTGCCGCATAAAGATCTGCGCCGTGCGCGCGCCTCCGCCGTAAATATCGTTCCGAGCACCACGGGCGCGGCAAAAGCCATAGGCCAGATACTGCCGCACCTTGAAGGCAAACTCGACGGTTTCGCCCTCCGCGTTCCGACTCCGAACGTTTCACTGGTAGACCTTGTCGTCACCGTCCGAAAAACGGCGGACAAGGATGAAGTGAACCGGGCGTTCAAAGCGGCTTCCGAAGGCGATTTGAAAGGTTATCTGGGTTATTCCGAGGAACCGCTGGTTTCTTCCGACTATATGCGTGACTCCTTTTCCGGAACGGTTGACGCCCTGTCGACCAAGGCAATGGGCAATCTTATAAAGGTTATCGCCTGGTACGACAACGAATGGGGCTATTCCTGCCGCCTGCTCGACATGGTCAAGTACGCCGCAAAATAGGGGCGCAGCACGTTGCGCCATGTATTCGCGAACCGCCATAATAAGGAATCGTTATGTCGAAACTTACTGTTCATGATCTGAAACTTAAAGGAAAGAAAGTCTTCCTCAGAGTGGATTTCAATGTTCCTTTGAAAGACGGAAACGTGGCAAGCGATATGCGTATCCACGCGTCGCTCCCGACCATACGCTATTGCATCGAACAAGGCGCAGCGCTTGTGATCGCCTCGCATCTGGGTCGCCCGAAAGGAAGCCGTAAACCGCAATTTTCCCTCGCTCCGGTGGCTGAGCGCCTGGCGGAACTGCTTGGGAGGAAAGTGACATTCTTTCCTGACTGCGTCGGCCCGGACGTGGAAGACGCCGTGGCTGCGGCCGGGCCTGGCGACGTATTGCTGCTTGAAAATCTGCGCTTCCATCCGGGAGAAAGCGAAAATGATCCGGAATTTGCGAAAAAACTTACCGCCGGCACTTCGCTTTACATCAACGACGCTTTCGGAGTAGTTCATCGCGAACATGCTTCGACTGTTGGAATCACACATTTTGTTGAAAAGGCGGCGGCCGGATTCCTGCTGGAAAAAGAACTCAGGTATCTTGCCGGCGCGCTGGAAGCTCCTGAGCGGCCATTTGTCGCCATTTTGGGCGGCGCGAAGATTTCCGATAAAATCGATATCATTGAAAACCTTCTCGGCAAGGTGAACTGCCTGCTGATCGGCGGGGCCATGATGTTTACTTTCCAGAAATGCCTTGGAAAAAACGTCGGCAATTCTCTTTACGAAGAGGATAAAATCGAGCTTGCAAAAATGCTGCTTGATAAGGCGGGCGACAAAATCATATTGCCGTCCGATGTCGTAGTGAGNTCCGGAATTGAAGCCGCCTACGGCGCGCACATTGTNCCGGCCGANGCCATTCCCGATGAGGAAATGGGGCTNGACATCGGTCCGGGGACGGTGTTCCGCTACGCGGATATTCTTCGTTCAGCCAAAACGATTNTATGGAACGGGCCGATGGGCGTATTTGAAAAAGACGCTTTCGCGGCNGGAACCGTTTTNATTGCCAAGGCCGTGGCGGATTGCGAGGCGCTTTCCATCGTCGGCGGCGGCGATTCCGCGGCGGCGCTTACCAAAGCCGGAGTTTCGGACAGGATTACGCATATTTCAACCGGCGGCGGCGCGTCTCTGGCGTTGCTTTCGGGCCGGGTTCTTCCCGGAGTCGAAGCCCTGACGGACAAGTAGGGGCGCGATAAATCGCGCCCAAATAAACGGGTTCCACAGTCGCGATATCGCGCCCGTCAACGGTTAATCTTCACGTAGGTCATTAATGGAGTGTCTATGAGAATACCTGTAATTGCTGGAAACTGGAAAATGCACAAAACCCGGGACGAAGCGCGCGCGCTGGTAAGCGCCATTCGTGAATGGAGCGGTAATTTTACGCCGCGCGAGGTCGTTATCGCGCCGCCGTTCACCGCGCTCGCCGCCGCGGCGGAGGAAATAAAGGGAAGCGGGATCGTCCTTGCCGCCCAGAACGCCCACTGGGAAGATAAGGGCGCTTTCACGGGAGAAATCAGCTTACCGATGCTACGCGACGCCGGCTGCGGCATGGTCATACTCGGTCATTCCGAGCGGCGGCAGTATTTCGGTGAGACTGATGAAATGATAAATCGCAAGGTTAAGGCGGTTTTAAACGCCGGGCTCCAGCCTATTATATGTATCGGCGAGACTCTAGCGGAGCGTGAATCAGGAAAGCATGAGGCGACTGTATCGCAGCAGCTTATCGGAGGACTTGACGGCTTGACACCTGAAGATCTGTTGCGTATCATATTCGCTTACGAACCGGTATGGGCCATAGGCACCGGGCGGACGGCATCGCCGGAAACAGCCCAGGAGATGCATGGTTACATNCGCGGGCAGCTTTTGGAAAAGTTTGGTAAAAANGCCGAAATGGTTCGTATTTTATANGGCGGCAGCGTCAAGCCTGATAATGTGGANGACTTGATGCGGAAACCCGATATTGACGGAGCGCTGGTCGGTGGCGCGTGCCTGGAAGCGGAAAGCTTCCTGCGCATTATCCGTTTTCAATCCTGACCAAGGTTAATTCAGCCGACAGGAAGAAAATAAAGAATGCTTTATTATGCGGTCGTAGCGGTGCATATCATTGTCTGCATCTTTTTGGTGCTGGTCGTGCTTTTGCAGTCGGGTAAAGGCGCCGATCTGGCGGGCGCGTTCGGCGGCGGCGCGACGCAGACGGCCTTTGGAAGCCGTGGTCCGGCTTCGTTCCTGACTCGCATGACGACGGTAGTCGCCATAATTTTTATGCTGACAAGTATCGGTCTGTCGATGATGGGTGAAAAACGGTCGGCTACGGAAGACAGATCCATTCTGGAAACATCCGGAAGAACGTCCGCCCCGGCGCAGGAGCAGAAGCCTGAAACGGGCGATGTTCCCGCATATGTACCGACGCCTGAGCAGATTGAAGAACAGATCAGACAGATTCAGGAAAACCAGGACGCCGTTCCGGAAGAAATCATGCCGGAATAGTGTTCTGCTTTTTGATTTTTTATTTTTGCTTCTGATGTATTAAAAAAACGCATTGCGTTTTTTTAATACATCAGAGTTTTTTCGATTTAGTGCCGAAGTGGTGGAATTGGCAGACACGCCATCTTGAGGGGGTGGTGGGCGACGCTCGTGGGGGTTCGAGTCCCCCCTTCGGCACCA
>JGI24704J35079_10000991_pt1 | contig 12564 bp, 12 predicted proteins | sample TergutNt197P3_FD_35079 | JGI IMG/M metagenome (IMG submission 35079)
TTTACTCCGCTTTTGGACAGGAAATACGCGGCTATCGGACGTTACGCGCTGTGGATTCTTGTAATGGTTGGGCTGTGTTTGCCTTTCGTTCCGTTCCTGCCATCTCCGGCGATTCAAATTGCCGTGCCGATTGCGGCGGAAAATCCGTCGGAATATATGTATATGGACACATCGGACGCCGCCGTTTTCATGGAACCGGAAATTGTCATGGGCGGCACATCGGCCCCGGAAAAATACGCCTCTGCGAACAACTCCCGCCCGGTTGTAAAAAACGCGCGGTTCGGGCCGGCGGCGGCGGACATTCCAAAAATAATTCTCATCGTGTGGTCGGCGGGCGTTCTGCTGGCGCTTGCCTTCCAGACCATCACTCATCTTTCGTTCAGCCGTTTTGCCGGGAGGTGGAGCGAGCCGGAAACCGATCCGGGCGTTATAAAGACGTTCAATGATGAATGTTCGCGGATGAAGATTCGCGGATTCATACGTCTGAAACGCTGCAAAGGCATAAAAGCGCCAATGATGCTCGGATTTGTAAAACCGGCGATACTCCTGCCGTACTCGCTTTACGACACTGAAGAATTGACGTTTATTTTACGGCACGAACTGATCCACTACAAACGCCGCGATTTGTGGTACAAGCTGGCTCTCGCCGTAATTAAAAGCGTTTACTGGTTCAACCCGGCCGTCCATCTCATGGCTACGCAGGCCAATAAAGACATTGAGACTGTCTGCGACGTTCTTACCGTCAGCGGTATGAACATCGATCTGCGAAAAAGATACAGCGAAATTATCCTCGGCATGGCTTCGGGCCCGTACGTTTGCCCGAGCCGGCTCACAACATGGTTTTTAGGAGACAAGAACATGCTAAAACAACGTTTTTCAAATATTTTCGGATCCGCGAAAAAAAGAGGCGCGGCGTTATTCGCCGCAATGGGCGCGGTGGTAATCGTTTCAGTATTCTTTGTAGGTTTCAACTTCGCCTTAAATCCGCTGGAATTATACGGCGAGGTTAATCCCGCGTCCGGCATTGCGACCGAAGACGCGAAGGCGTCGGCGGCGGTGAACGCGGCGCTAAAGGCGCTGGGCGGCGCTGATAGAATCGGCGGGATTGAATCCCTTGTTATAAAGGGAAAGGTAATACAAGCGATATTCAGCACATCGACGGAAAGCAAAACACCGGGAGTAATGATGAAAACGGATACGCATGCGTATGACACCGAAATACGCATTCTGCTGCCGGACAATTTCATTCAGATTAATACTTATCCCGCCGGCAACAGGGGGCCGTTTAATCTGTTTCCCCCTTCAGAGGTAAGCACAACGGCGTATGAAGGTGTTTCACAGGGAAAATCACTTTCCACTCTGCTGCCTATGGGCTGGATTAATGGCGTGGCTCAGACTCCGAACCCGGAGGTTCAGGCAAAACGCCAGGCAGATGAGGCCAATAACCAGATAAATCAATGGTCGCGTTTCCTGATCGGAATGTTTGCGAAATCAGGCCCCGCGCCGCTGACGCTTTCCGCTGGATCCACGCCTAACGTATTTGCCATTGGAAAAACAGGCGAAGATTTTGGTGAAATTGAATTCGACTCAAAAACCGGGTATCCATCCGTCGTCAGATTCAATACGCCCGGTCCGCCAAAAACCATGCAAGCCACAACTTCGTCGGTAGATCCGGAGACAGGCAAAACGCTGTATTCGTTTGACTCAAGAAACATGCCAGAACCAGACATTGTCATTGCCGATATTCAATTCAATGATCGTTTCTCGGTTGACGGCATCATGTTTCCGCGAGTCGTTCACTGGCAGATACCTGGACGGCGGGATATTGAACTGTGGATTCAGGAAGTGCAAATCAACCCGAATCTAAGCCTCGAAGATTTCGAAGTTCCGGAACAATAGAGCTTCTCATGGAAGCGCCGGCGTCCTCGCCGGTCGTGTTAATAAATAAACGCGCGCCAAAGGCGCGCTTCAAATGTAGGGGCGCGATAAATCGCGCCCCTTTTTTATTACACGACCGACGAGGACGCCGGCGCTCCCATTTCTATTCAAACGTATGATCCTGGAATATCGTTTTTCTTTACACGTGTTAAATACGTGCTATATTTTCTTCGTTCCAAGGTGGAAATGTGAGACGAGAATCAGGTTCCGAGAAAAGCTACACCCGAAACGAATACGCAAAAATGTTAAAAGCTCTTGGATGGTCAATTGACAAAACCCGAGGCAAGGGAGGTCATTGGTGGTGTACGAGACCGGGAAACGCCCCTTTCCCTCTGCCTCAGAAGATTAAGCCGGGGCTCGAATCGGACCTTAAAAAAATTATTGGACTGAAATAATTGAACTAAAGAGGGACACAAATGAAGAAAAATCTTCCGGAGCGTTATGCATATCCCGCCTGTTTCACCCCTTATCACGATGACGGCGACTACTGGATCGTCCGCTTTCCCGACCTTGAGGGCTGTATGACGAACGCCGAAACTCTGGAGGAAACAATTGAGCAGGCGCACAATATCCTTGAGGACTACATGGCTTTGCTGGAACGGGACGGACGCGCAATCCCGAAGCCGACGCCGTATGAGGATGTAAAAACTAAAAAGGACGAAATAGCGCAGCTTGTTGTCGTGCCCATGTCACACGCCCGACGCCGTTGGGATGAAAGCACGGTCAAAAAAACGCTGACACTTCCCCGATGGCTCGACGAGATGGGACAACATGCCGGTTTTAACTTTTCGCAGATCCTTCAGGAAGGACTGAAAGAACGGCTGAATATTTAAATGTTCATGCCTTGTCTTTACAAGCGTACGATTTCTGATATCCGCTTCAAAAAATGGGAGCTTGACGGGAAAGAACCTTTTGATTTTGGAATCCGGGCTAAATGGAAGAGCAGACTATTACTCTGAAATTGTCGTATTAGACTGTCAAAAAAGATAAGTTTGAAATGGAAAAGATATTTTGAGATTATATTTAGATTTATGTGTTTTTAATCGCCCGTTTGATAATCAGAATCAATTGGTATTTCTAAATGAAGTGGAGAATTGATTATGAATTCAGAAATGGTTTTGCGTATTGAAGGCATGAAGGGATTAATTGCCAATTTAGGGCATGTGGAGGCGGAACGTTTTATAAGTCTTGTTATCCGGGAACCGTTTGATTATACCGAATGGCAACGTGATTTATTTAATGATATATCCGTAAAGGAATTGAGCAATTCCGCAATGAAAGAATATAAAAAGAATTAGTCAGTATTTCCAGATGCAGAACACCGTTTTCGGTTATTTCGATAGTCTGTTCAATGGTCATTCGTCCTTTCCTTTCACAATTATGTAAAGTGGAATTATCACCCGTTCCCGTATACGCGGCAAACCTCGTCCACATCGCCAATACAGACGACTTCGCCTTTTTTCAACAGGATCGCGCGCGAGCACATATCCTGTATTGTTTTTATATTATGCGATACCAGCAAAACCGTTGCGCCGCCGGATATCATGCCGTGTATGCGCTCTTCGCATTTTGCCTGAAACTTATAATCGCCCACGCCCAGTATCTCGTCTACTATCAATATGTCCGGCTGCACGCTCGTCGCGATGGCGAACCCCAGGCGCCCCACCATGCCCGACGAAAAGTTCTTGACCGCGACGTGCTCAAACTCCCACAGCTCCGCAAAATCCATTATTTCATTGTATTTGCTTTCCATATACTTCGGTGAATGCCCGTACATGGCACCGTTCAAAAACACGTTTTCACGCGCGGAAAACTCAGGATCAAAGCCCGCGCCAAGCTCTAAAAGAGGAGTAAGCTCTCCCTGCAACGCCACCGACCCGCTGGTCGGTCTGAATACGCCGGATATTACTTTGAGCAGCGTCGATTTTCCCGCGCCGTTGAATCCCATGACGCCGAATACTTCGCCTTTGTCGACGGTGAAGCTTACGTCTCTGAGCGCCCAGAACTCCTCAAAAAACAACTTTTGGGTCAGCGCCTTTATTACATATTCCTTTAGTCCCATGATTTTGTCTTTGGTCAGATTAAATCTCATGGAGACGTTTTGCACAGTTATCATTGGCGCTGCCATAAAACACTGCTTTCTATAGATACAGGATATACCTGTCCTGTTTTGACATAAAAACATACACGCCGCAGCAGAGCGCCGACAGGGCGAATCCGATACAGACGACGTTCGCCCATATGTCAGGAACGACACCGTTGAGCGCGACACTGCGGAAGTAGCTGATAAAGTGGTACATAGGGTTGAGCCCGATAAACGGCTGCACGCGCTCCGGGAGTATCGATATCGGATAGAACAACGGCGTTAAATACATAAGCAGCGTCATTAGTATGGGGTACAGATAGGTGACATCCCTGAAAAACACCGCCAGCGACGAAATCAGCATCCCTATGCCCAGCGCGAAAATAAAGGTGTAAACGATAGGGATAGGGACAAGCACTATCGTCCAGTGCAGCGGCGCGCGCGTGATGGCAAACACAAGTAAAAACGCGAGAAATGAAAAGCCCAGGTTGACGAGCGACGACAGGACGCGCGACAGCGGGAAAACGTATTTCGGCACGTACACCTTTTTGAGAATATCGGCGCTGGATATGATGGCGCCCATAGCCTGGTTCGTTGATTCGCTGAAAAACCCGAAGATGATCAGCCCGCTCAACAGATAAACGGGGAAATTCTCAATCTGGTTTCTGAACAGAAACGAAAACACCATTGTCATTATCAGCATTGTGAGCAGCGGGTTGAGCAGCGACCACAACACGCCCAATACATTCCTTTTGTAGCGCGAGACAAAATCGCGTTTAACAAGTAGCCGCAGAAGATGCTTGAAACGGTTAAAAGACGATAATTGCCATTTTAAAAAATTACGTTTGAATATAAAAACCAGCAGTATGGCAACCGTTATCGCCGCGGTTACGCTTAAAAAACCTATTTTGAAAATCAGGAGGAACGGATTGCTGGAACGCGGCTCGATTACACCAGGAGGAAGCGTGAAAAAAAGCAGTATAAAAAATGCCGCCGACATTAAAGTTACAAGCAAAGCCATTCTGTTTTTTGAAAGCACAAAATACCTCTATAGCCTTAATATTCGGGTTACGCGCCCCAGACGCCGATATTTAGATCGCCAAAATGTTCGTCGCGCCGCCAGATTCTTTCGTCCCAGGTTTGGTTTGTCTCGCGGTCGAAAATCATCAGATGCGCTTCATCCGCGCCTACACGGCGGACATAATCCGCGGTCTGTTCCAAGCCCTGCGCTATAACGGTTTCAAGCGCGCCGCGCCGTAGCTTGATTTCTATTACAACGCGCTGAATCGGACCATGTAGCCCCTGCTTTTCGTCCAAAGGCCATTCGATGAAAAGATCCGTCCGTTTGCGACCAAGGCCATATTCACGATTGATTCGCCCACCGCCGTTGATGATGCGCTGCAAAAACGCCTGCATCAACAGTTGCGGCGCAGCCTCTTTATAACTGAAATTTTCGCACCAACTGTCGGCGTGTTCCCGGAAAAACTGCTGAAAAGCGGCAAGCAATTTGGGCATGTCCAATCGGTGTTCCATGGTGACATACCATTCAGTTTCCTGGTTGGCGATACGCGTCTGCGCAACCCAGACAAGTTCACGTGGAATGACTTCCAGATAAATGCGGTTGCTGATGCGGACGGACGGGCGGGTTCGGATCAACCCCAGGTCTTCCACATATTGCTGGTCATCAGGACGTATGCTCTCAATGTTGTCGGATTCACCCGAAAGTATCGCCTCAATAACACTATGGACGCGCGGTTCCCGCAGCTTGTCGATCAGTTGGTCAAGATGCGTGGCGCGTGACTGTATCAATTGTTCCCGCGCTTCCCTGTAGTCTGAAAGACTGATCTTCCGGCTACGGTCGCGGTTGACGCGAAGTTTCCACGTTAATTCATAGCCAAGCGCGTTGACGAGCCAGGGCTGGCCGAAAGTGTCTTCCCAAAGCTCGGGAAAAATGGCTTCGTCAAACGCCTGCCCGGCTTCTTCCGTATGCTGCAGCCATAACGCTTTGGTTTCTTCCTGTGAGAAATTTCCCATGCGCAATGATTCTGTTTTGATATTAAAGGCGCTGCCGCCTGTAATGATTTCGCCGTCGCCCTGCTGAATACGGTAATCGCGCACATCGCGCACGCCGCACAGTACGACGCTTTGCGGAAACTCTTTGGGGCGCTTGGTATAACCGGCTCTAATCTGCCTCAGAAGCGAGATCAATGTATCGCCGACAAGCGCGTCGACCTCATCAAGGAAAAGCACTGTGGGTTTGTCAGAGGTTATAGTCCAGTAATTCAGCAGCTTGGAAAGTTGTTGTTGTGCCGGAAAGTTCCGGCATTCCCGCAAATTCCAGCTCTCCAGTTCAGGCCGGCGCAGATATAGAGCCAGATCGCTTGAAACGGCGCTGCACACGGTTGGTATGCCTTTTGTTTCGTCGCCCCGCGCCGCCTGTGCCGCTTCAATATTGGAGTAGGCGCAGGCGTAACGGCCTTCTTCATTCAGGGCGTGCATCATTGCCAAAAGCGTGCTGGTCTTGCCTGTCTGACGCGGCGCGTGAAGGACGAAATAGCGTTTGTCGCGGATCAGCCTTTGTATGTCCTCCCAATCGACGCGTGTGAGCGGATCAATTGAGTAGTGATCTTGCGGAACCATAGGCCCCGCGTTGTTAAAAAAACGCTCCATATCCGTACATCCCCATACGTAATTACATCGGCGTCAAATCATACGGCAGAATAGTAAATATGATACCATGATGAAATTGCTTAAAAGGAAGGAAAACGCTGTGAAGTGTCTCGTTACCGGCGCGAATGGTTTTATCGGCGCTCATCTAGTCCGTTATCTTCTCGATAACGGACACTATGTCAGGGCAGTCGACTCTTTGGAACAGGCTGCAAATCAGGCTGAAATACCCGGTCTGGAAACAGTCCGTATTGCGCGAAGCACGGTCGATTTAGCGGCATGGCAGGCGGTTTGCCGGGATATTGAGGCTGTTTTTCATCTCGCGGGGCGCACCCATTGCAAAGACGCGTCTTTGCAATCCGCCCGCTCGATTTATTTTCGGGATAATTTTGAGATGACCCGCACCCTGGCGGAAGCGGCGATAAAAGCACAGGCGCGCCGCTTTGTTTTTGTAAGTTCAGTGGCTGTTTATGGCACGATTTCCGCCGCAGGCAAAGCATTTCGGGAAGATTCGCCCGTATTGCCACCCCCCGATAACTTTTACGCGCAATCAAAGCTGGCGGCGGAAGAATATTTATTATCAGGCGGAGTTTGCGCCGACATAGAGCCGGTTGTTGTGCGCCTGCCGCTCGTCTACGGCGCGGGCGCAAAGGGTAATATGGCCGCGCTCATGCGTCTGGCGCAGAGCGGCTTGCCTCTGCCTCTGGCAGGTATTGACAACCGCAGAAGCTTTATAAATATTCAAAATTGCGTGGACTTTCTTCACGTTGCCTCACGCCAGCCGGGCGCGGGCGGAAGGATATTGCTTGCGTCCGACCGTGAAGATATAACAACGCCGGATTTGATCCGCGCAATCGCCCGTGAAATGAAAACAAACGCGCGGCTTTTTCCCGTACCGTCCTGGCTGCTGAAGATTGGCTGTTCTCTGTCCGGGCAAAAAGAGCGTTTCGAAAAACTGGCGGGTAATTTTCAGATTGACCCTTCCGCTTCCTGCGAATTTTTAGGCTGGTCGCCAAAGACCGGCTTTACGGAAGGCATTGCGCTGATGTGCGCCGGATACAAGGGGGCGTAAGCGTAATGCAGCGTTTTTTCGACTTCATTTTTTCAACAGCCGGTCTGATTTTGGGTCTGCCGTTTTTTCTTTTCCTGTGGATCGCAGGATTTTTTACAATCGGATCTCCCCTGTTCCGTCAAGAACGGGTGGGCAGGCATCAAAAACCCTTCGTTCTTGTAAAATTCCGCACGATGAAACCCGGCACTCCATCCGTAGGATCGCACCTGGTTAATGCCGCCGACATTACCAGATGGGGGCGTTTTTTGCGCAGGACAAAGCTGGACGAATTGCCGCAGTTGTGGAATGTGCTGAAGGGTGAGATGAGCCTGGTCGGGCCGCGCCCCTGTTTATTAAATCAGGAAGAACTCATCCGTGAACGCGCCAAAAGAAACGTATTCGAGGTTCGCCCGGGAATTACCGGTCTGGCGCAGACAAGGGAAATCGACATGTCAACGCCGGTATTGCTGGCGGAAACAGACGCGGCCATGCTTGCCGGATTTCGGATTTCAGATTATTTTCGCTACATATTTCTGACGATTGCCGGGAGGGGACGAGGCGACCGCGCGCCGTGAAACCAATTGTAGGGGCGGACCTATGTGTCCGCCCTTGCGTGTCCGCCCGTTGCGCGATTGCGCGTCCGCCCAACCATGAAATATCCAGGTTATGATGGTTATGATATAATAAAAGGTTTATAGCAGGGAAAAAGGATAATTTTTAATGTCAAAAAAGCAGAATAAACAAAAGGCGCAAGATAAGCAAAATGAAATTGCGGATAAAGTTACAGGATATTTATGGAATATGCGCCGCGCCGTCAAAATTGACGGAAACATGGGTATAATCCAGACGCTTCCGCTGATTTTCTTTACCGCCGTCATTATATTTATTGTCAGAATGGTCATCTACACAAGACCGATGGAACAATTTTACTGGGGTACAGTCAGCACCCAGGTTGATTTTTTCAGTTACGGCAAGATGGCGGCAATTTTAATATGCGCAGCCGCCGCTCTCATATTTATTTTATACAGGGTATTTACAAAAACGCTGGCAATAAAAAGAACCTTTTTATATATCCCGATGCTGGTTTATTCAGTGTTTGTCATTCTATCTTACGCTTTCTCCGAATACAGGGATTTTTCGCTTTTAGGTTTCAATGAACGCTTCGAAGGAACATTGGTATTGCTTTCCTATATGGCAATGCTGTTTTACGCGATAAATACCGTAAATACGGAAAAAAACGTCAAATTCGTATTGTATCCGCTTGCGGCTTCAAGCTTTTTACTGAACCTGATAGGAATATCCCAGGCTATTGGACATGATTTTTTCAGAACCAAACTTGGAGGCATACTTATATTGCCAAAATCCTATTGGGACAAGATGGACAAGTTTGTTTTTAAATTTGAAAATAATGAGATTTATCAAACAGTATACAACATAAACTATGTTTCATTTTATCTCACCCTGCTTCTGCCGATTTTCGGCCTGTTGTTTATAAATTCAATCATGAAGGGAAAACAGGAAAAATTAAGCAGAAAAATCATATGGGGCACACTTACGGCGCTGTTGGTCTTCAACCTGATAGGATCATCCTCGGCAGGAGGATTTCTTGGCGCGGGAATAGCTGTTTTCGCCGCTATCATTATTCTCTACAAAAAGGTATTGCACTGGTGGAAACCTGTTGCCGTTCTGGCCGTCATAATATTAATCGTCGGGGGAGTTACATTTGACAGATGGCTTCCCAAGTTGACACGCTCGGTTAAAGGCACTCTATTGAATGATTCACGGCTTAACGCGGGTACTGCTTTCGAAGGCAGGCATCACATAGACTATATGGAGGTGCTTTCGGAAGAAAATACAATAAAATTCGGTATTGACGGAAACGAATTGATATTCACGCCGCAGGTCGAAAACGGAAGCATATCAGGGTTGAGCGTANTAGACGCCCNAGGCGACCTTGTCGCGCTGGATAATCCGAACGAAGGGCAAAGCATAAATTCCCTGAGTAAATATTATCTGGATGACAACCGGTTTAAGGGCTGCGCGTTCAGGATTATCCAGAACAATAATGGAAATGATTACCTGGTAATATCCATAGACGATCAGGACTGGATTCACATTGTTACGGACGACGGGTTGTACTATATAAATGTTTTTGGCAAAAGAACGGAAATAAAAAAAATCGACGCGATTGGCTTCAAAAAGAATCAGCGTTTCGGTTCGGGACGCGGGTATATATGGTCGAGGACCATTCCATTGATGAAGGATGCTCTTTTTATAGGACACGGGGCTGACACTTATTGTATTTATTTTCCACACAATGACTATGCCGGAAAATATAACGCCGGTTTTGGTCTTAATAATATTGTCGACAAGCCTCACAATATGTATATGCATATGTCTGTGGGAACAGGTGGAATATCGCTTATCGCGTTTCTGGCGTTGCTTGCCATTTATTTTGCGCAGAGCTTCAATATATATCGGGGCGGCAAATTCGACAGCTTTATAGAGTTAGCCGGGTTTGGAATTTTCCTGGGAATTTTAGGGTTTGCAGTCTCAGGGCTTGTAAATGACAGCACCGTTTCGGTAATGCCGATGTTTTACGGACTGCTCGGCACTGGAATCGCTATTAATATCCGGGCTAAAACCTTGCGCGAAGCAATTCCGCCAACGCATCCGGAAAAATCTTAGGATCGCCGGTTTCAAATCGCGGCGTACTTTGGGGAATGGATTCCGGAAGGTTTTCAAATTCAGGATGCTCCGCGTGTTCCCGTATTAACACCAACGCGTCCGCCCGCGATAGAATGCCGCGGGCGCTTTCCTTAAATTCGGCGACGCCGCGATTTATAACCAATATCAAAAAATCCGCGGTTATAAAATCCAGCACGCTGTTTCCTTCTATTACGACATTAGCCGTGCCTTCAATAATCGCCCGTATGGCGGGAATCGCCGCTTCAATTCGTTCAGCCTGTACCCAGAATGCGCGCAGGGCGCCGGCTTTTAGAAAGCGCGAGGTATCGCTTTCGCCGTCACGGCATGTTTCTTCAATGACCGTGTAATCTTTGGAAGGATCGTCGGAATGACTGTGTGAAGAAACTTTCAATGCCGTCCAACTGTATTCCGGCAACGCCACGATCAAACCTTCGGCGATTGATGTTTTCCCGACTTTGCGGGAATGCCCGCTCACCGCGACAACCGGCATAAATACCTCAGTTTTCTCAAAAAACAGCTTCAATTATACGGATTTCGGCGATAGAATCAACTTTTTGTGCGGCGCAAGTGGATTTCGAGAAGGAATACGAGTATATATGATTTCAACGATTTCAACTGAAACAGCTTATCAAAAATACGTTGTGGTGGCGATAGTATCGTGGATGATCGTATTTAGTATTGCCTGTAATGAAATAATTAGATCAAATTATGCTACTTTCGTTGAAGCAGTTGATGCTGGAGAAACTATTCGTGGATGGATTCCAGATTATTTGCCAGAAAGCTCGCGTAATATTCATTTAATTCACGGTATTTCCCCATCTATTACATGGTGTACTTTTGAATTTTCTCCTGACGATGTACAGGTTTTCAAAGAAGTTTTAAAAACAAAAATTGATTTCTTGCCGGCAAGATTACAACAAATCAAAAGACCTGATTCTTTGTGGCCCGAATTTCTTAGTGGTAATTTGGATATAGATAAAATACATGAAAATGGTTTTTCTTCCTATGTTTTAGAAAGAAAATGTTATCAGGGGCTTGACCACACAGCGCTTTTATTTTTTGTGATCGATTGGAAAAACGGAAAAGGGTTTTTTCATAACACAATCTGTCAAAAAAATAATATTTAGAGAATAAAATGAATTTTTCGACGACAAAAAGAAAAATTATTTGGATAACAATTTTTCTCATGTCGGCGGTATTGTTTATTTATTATTTCTACCCGGAAGACAAACTTCTGATTGATAGCCAAATTGATAATATAGTTGTTTATAAATCAAAAAGGCAAATGTCTGTTTATTCAAATGGTAAAATATTAAAGACTTATAAAATTTCATTGGGCAAACAACCGATTGGTGCCAAAGAATTCGAAGGCGACAAAAAAACTCCCGAAGGCCATTATTTTATCAACGACAAAAATCCTGACAGCGGTTATCATAAGAACTTAGGTATTTCTTACCCCGACAAGGACGACATAGAATACGCAAAACGACTCGGCAAGCCGGCAGGCGGCGACATTAAAATACACGGGCTTAGAAACAAAATTGGCATTATTGGAAAGTTCCATCGTTGGGTTGACTGGACTGCGGGCTGCATTGCTGTAACCGACAAGGAAATTGACGAACTTTACAAAGCCGTAAAAATAGGAACAAGCATTGAAATTAAGCCTTAGAATAAATAACTAATCAAACGCGTATTTAAAAACATCCTCGTAGCGCTCCGCAAAATGAACCTTAAATCCCTTTTTCAGATATTCGGGCAGTTCGTCAAAATCCTTGCGGTTGGCTTCTGGAAAAACCAGGGTTTTACAGCGTACGCGCCGCGCCGCTATGACTTTTTCCTTTACGCCGCCGATAGGCAGCACCTGTCCCGTAAGAGTCAGTTCGCCGGTCATCGCGAGGTTCTTTTTCACAGGCTTGGAAAGTATCATCGAAAGAAGCGCGGTAGCCATGGTTATGCCGGCCGAAGGGCCGTCTTTTGGCGTAGCGCCCGCCGGAACGTGGATGTGAACGAACCGCGTTTCAAAAAAATCGTCCGCGGCGCCGTATTCCGCGAGGCGCGCCATTACGTATGAATAGGCGATGTCGGAACTTTCCACCATTACCGTGCCCAGTTGCCC
>JGI24704J35079_10001004_pt1 | contig 12512 bp, 8 predicted proteins | sample TergutNt197P3_FD_35079 | JGI IMG/M metagenome (IMG submission 35079)
GAAACGATTGAATCTATGATTGAAGCGGGTATTGATGGATTTATCAGTAAACAAAAAGGTGATACCGACGAACTCGTCGAAGCGATACGAACCATAATGAACGGCTCGGAATATTTCGGACGTGATATTGCATCTATTCTTTACGGAGTGTATGTATCGAAAAAGAAAACGACAGAAATTAGCAACGAGTTTACCGAACGCGAACGTGAAATCATACTTCTCTGCCGCGATGGACTGTTGGTAAAGGAAATTGCTGCCCGCTTAAATGTCAGCGTCAATACCATAATGACGCATAAAAAAAGGATTTTTCTAAAACTCGGCATCAACAACACGATGGAAATGGTGCAATATGCACTGAAAAGAGGAATTATTAGAATTGAGAATTGAAAACGGTTATTTAAATATGGTATGGAAATTAAAGTATTGAATAATGATGGTTATAGGGAGTTGGTTTCACAAATTTCNGAGACCTTTGTAAATGGACAGCAAAAAGCCATTGTTTCCGTAAACTACTGTTTAGTAGAAACATATTGGAATATAGGGCAATATATTGTAGAATATGAGCAGGGAGGAAGCGGAAAAGCAACATACGGAAAACGGCTTCTCGAACGATTGTCGAAAGACCTTTCACTGTTGCACGGGAAAGGTTTTAGTTTGAGTAATCTAAAGAGAATGAGGCAATTTTATGCAATATTTCCAATTAGTGCGGAGGTTCCGCACCAATTGAGTTGGACACATTTTGTTGAATTGCTCAAAATTGATGACTCTTTGGAGCGCTCGTTTTATCTTCAACAAACTATAAACGAAAATTGGAGTACCACGCAACTTATCCGACAGAAAAAATCTTCGCTTTACCTGCGATTGGCTGCCTCGAAAGATAAAAACAGATAAAATATACAAAACATGAAAACCCATTTTACCCCCCCCCGTTATAATACTGTAAATCAGATATTTGTAGGAACATTCATTTTATTTTTAATATCATTGCAAATGGGCGGTACTGTATTTGCACAACAAACTACAGAACAAAGAATCGATTCATTGGAAAAAGTGATAGNAANNGGAAAATTTATCGAATGAGAAACTATTGCAATGCTATAGAGAAATAGGTAGCCTGTACAACTATGATCCTNAAAAATCTTTGAAATATTCTATGAAAGGGATTACGCTTGCAGAGAAAACCGGCAACAGAGAAATCATCTCCGATTTNTANATTGCTTCGGCAAATGCGTATTATTATCTTNACAAACTTGATTCGTCGCTGTTGTATTGCGAAAAAACGATTGAATTGTATTCTACAAACGGGGATATAGAGCAGCAGACGCTGGGAACTGCATTACGTATCGCAGGCGTTATACATACACTACAAGGTAATAACGATGCTGCGCTGGATTATCTCTACCGTTCTGTGGAAATTGCCGAAAAAACCAATAATAAGTCATTGCTCTCTCAAGTATATAGCAGTATTGCCTACCTGTATGCATCCGTTCATAACATTAAACAGGCTGAAAACTACTTTATTAAAATGAGTAATATCTGCATTGAAACGGGTGATTCTCTCAATTTGACTTATTCTCTATATCAGTTGAGTAACGTATACACTGACAGTTTTGAGCACGACAAGGCTCTGCAATATGCCCAAGAAGCGTACCATATCATTACTTCATGCCACAACGCCGATCGCCCCGATTATTTAATTGAGACTGTTATTACTTTGTCAGATACGTGGAGATATTACGATCATACCGAAGTATTGAAATATGCAAAGGAAGCGCTATCCTTAACTGAAAAATATAATATTCCTTCCTATAAACCAAGAATTTTGCACAGCATTGCTAAGTCGTACTATTTGCAAAAGAATTATGCTGCTGCTGAAAATTTTGCTTTTCAAGCAATCAATGAAGCCGAAGCACAGGGAGATGATGAAATTAAGAATTATTTATACGATGTTATTTTACTGTCCAATATTGAATTAGGAAATAAGGATAGGGCTATTGAATATTTTGAACTCTACCGCAATTGGATGATTAATTTCTTTCAGCAAACCTTTAATACTTCTCTTTCGGAAATGGAAGTGAAATACGAAACCGAGAAAAAAGAACACGAAATAGAACGGCAACAGCAAGTTATCAGCCAAAAAAATAGGCAAACGGTTTTGTTGGTAGTCGGTATAGCAATGTGTGCGCTTTTCCTGATTCTGTTGTGGTATATGCTGCAACTTCGCAATCGCCGCAACCGCACCCTTGCCGAAATGAACGCTACGAAAGACAAATTTTTCGGTATCATTTCGCACGACCTGAAAAATCCGGCACTTGCCCAACGCAGCGCATTGAAAAAGTTAATTAAAAATGCCAAACTGTGGGACAATGACACGCTTACAGAATATTACGATGACCTTCTGCAATCGGCTGACGGACAGGTTGAACTTATCTATAATCTGTTGAGTTGGGCGCAACTTCAAACCGGACGAATGACCTACACTCCCGACACATTTGCCATTGACAACCTCCTTTCCGACTTGTCGCTGATTCGTAATATGGCTGAAAATAAAGGAATAACATTCACAACGCAAATACCCAAAGATGGACTTGTTACCTGCGATAGCAATATGCTGACTACTGTCGTTCGCAACTTGCTCACCAATGCCGTCAAATTCACGTCCGCAGGCGGAACGGTTTCGCTATCGGCAGAACAAACAGGCAAAGGCAATTATGCCATTTCCGTTAGCGATACAGGAATCGGAATGAGCAGTGAGCAAATCAGCCAACTTTTCCACTTGGATAAAGCCCACTCACGCAATGGAACGGCAGGCGAACAAGGCAGCGGATTGGGACTAATCGTTTGCCAAGAACTGCTCGAAAAACACGACAGCACGCTTCACGTTGAAAGCGAAGAAGGCAAAGGAAGCAGGTTTTGGTTTGAGGTGTAAGGTTTTACAACCTCAATCCTTTTTTCTTTTTCATCTTGTATTTATGCTGCCTCAATAATTCCGCTTCGTCGGGGTCGTAATAGTTATCCTGCAAAAATTTCTTCTTTTTGCATCACTTGTGGTTTATGGTTTAATACTGCAAACCACTGCCACCGCTGTGCAAACCACTGCCACACAAGCGAAAGTCCTTAATTTTCAAGATTTTTGTTATCAACTTTGCTGTTCATTCAAATTTCAGAAAAGATGAACAGTAATAACAATCCTGCGGATATATCCTTTTTCCGCCTTTTGCTTGTGGACTTTCTTCGCGAAAGCCACCCGCAACTGCTTGATGACGAAAAGTTTATCGCCGCTCGCAATCAGGCTGCGCTCGACATTTACGAAGACATTATAAAAAACGGCGGAAATCCGCTTGAAGCCTCGCATTGGGCAAATGAAACCCTGTTTGCCGGTCTGCATTTTTCCAAACACGACACGTTGAAAAATATCCTTTGGAACGAGTTTTTTGACGAAATACCCGAAACAATCGCACCCCTGTGGGCAATCCGTCTTTTGCCCGAATGTGAGGCAGTTTTTGCCAAATATCAGCTCTCTGATGACTTTGCCCATTCGCCCGAATATGAACTGCTATACACCGAACTGACAGGTACTATTGTACTAAATCTCGAAAGCCATAACTCGTAATTTTTAATTCGTAATTGATATTATGGCATTTAACAAAAAGGTTCACTTACAAACTAATACCGAAGCAATCCGCATCGCATTTACACTTGACAAAGAAAAACGCAGGGCAACGGAAGCGGAACGTGCAGTATTGATGCAGTACAGCGGTTTCGGCGGAATAAAATGTATTCTTAAATCCGCAGAAACGGAAAAAGATAAAGCGTACTGGAACAGTTCTGAAACAGATATGTTCCCGATGGTAGCGGACTTGCACAAATTGATTCGCGACAATTCCAAAGATGAAAAACAGTACAAACAGTATTTCGACAGCCTTAAAAATTCCATTCTGACCGCATTTTACACCCCACCCAAAGCAATAAGAGCCATTTCGGAAACACTGAAAGCAAACGGCATTATTCCGCATAATTTTTTAGAGCCTTCGGCAGGTAACGGCGCATTTGTTGATACATTCAAAAATACATTCCCTGAAATCAAAGTCGCCACATTTGAAAAGGACTTGCTTACAGGTAAAATCCTTTCACACCTGCACCCCGAAGACAGGGTANATATTCGCGGCTTTGAAGAAATCGAAAACCGCCCCGACAATCAGTTTGATGTGATTGCCTCAAATATTCCGTTTGGCGATGTGCGGGTTTTCGACCCCGATTTCACGAATAGCCAAGACCAAGCCAAACGGCAGGCGGCACAAAAAGTACACAATTACTTTTTCCTCAAAGGCGTAGATATGCTTCGCGAAGGCGGGATAGTGACGTTCATTACTTCGCAGGGCATAATGAACAGCCCGCAGAACGAGCCGGTACGCCGTTGGCTGATGAACAAAACCAATCTTGTTTCGGCTATCCGTCTGCCCAACAATCTTTTTACCGACCACGCAGGAACGGAAGTCGGAAGCGATTTAATCATTCTGCAAAAAAATAGCAATAAATTGCTATCCACTTCCGAGGAACAGGCATTTGTGGGAAGTCGTACCCTTTCAAACGGTATAAACATTAACAACTGTTTCCACGACACAAGCCATATAGTACAGACACAGTCATTCGTTAGCACAGACCCTTACGGAAAGCCCGCGCTGATATATACGCACGAGGGCGGTGTGTCGGGCATTGCTGCCGATATGCGAAACATTCTGAACACCGATATTGCCAAAAATTTAGACCGTGAACTGTATGAAAGCAACGCCATTACCCTGCCCCAATACGAACCTGCCGAACAGGAAGTTCAAAGAAAAAGCACACATCAACTTGATTGGGAAGAAAATTCGCTCGATTTTGACGACCTCTTTTCCGTTGAGGATTTAATTGATGCAAAAAATAAACCGCAAATTGATAACAGGAAAGTTAATACAGATACAGTCAATAAACAGCCCCTAATGTCGCTCTATGACCTTTTCGGCTTTACGGAAGAAGAACGCAAGCAGTTAAATACAACAAAAAAAAGGAAAAAATCAAAAGCCGTGTCAAATCAAGGACAGTTAGACCTGTTTTCTGCCCCGCCTGTAAATCCATCAACTCCAAAACCCGCNATACTTCCTGCTCAAAAACCGCCTGAACTGCCAATGAAGCCACGTCCCTATTCGAGCGTTTTGCAAGAACACCACAGGCAAGGATCAATGGCGATTGACAGCGGACAAATCGGCGTTTTGCAGGAACGCTACCGCGATGATGCCGTTTTCAGACCGTTAAGATTAAATTCTTTTCAGGAAGAAAAAGCAAAAATGTACGTCCAAGTCCGCGATGCTTACCATACTTTATACAACTATGAAGCGGAGGAACTGAAAGAAAACGCGGAATTAAGGCAATTGCTCAACGAACATTACGACAGTTTTACCCGCCGCTACGGAACGCTGAACGACCGCAAAAATCTTGACTTAATCAAAATGGACGCGGGCGGGCAGGAAATGCTGTCGCTGGAACGCTTCAAAGACGGAAAAGCCGTCAAAGCCGATATTTTCAACCGACCGGTCGCCTTTAATCCCAACGAAATAACCGAAGCCGCTACCTCTATGGAAGCCTTGACCGCTTCGCTTAACAAATTCGGAAAGGTGGATACAGATTATATGCTAACGCTCTTGTCCGAAAAAAGCCGCGAAGAAATGATAGAGGACTTGCAGGGACGGATTTACTACAATCCGCTTGTACGTGAATATGAAACGGCAGACAGATTTATTGCGGGCAACGTGGTGGCAAAAGCGGAAATAATTACGGAATACATTACCGAAAACCGCCACAGCGACCACCGCAGAGAAATGGAAGAATCGCTAAAAGTCTTGCAGGACGCAAAACCACGCGACATTACCTTTGAAGAACTGGATTTTAACTTTGGCGAACGTTGGATACCGCAGGGCATTTACAGTAAATACGCCTCTTACATTTTCGACGTAAATACCACCATTCACTTTGCCGAGAGCCGCGATGAGTTTTCTGTCAGTGCNGATTACAGCAACGCCAACATTACCGACAAATACTGCGTAAAAGGCGAATTTCGCCGTTATGACGGAATTTCGCTGATGAAACACGCGCTTCACAACACCACACCTAAAATTACAAAAGAAAAAGAGGTTATGGGCGACGACGGCAATTGGAAAACAATCAAAGTTCCCGACGGCGAAAAAATACAATTGGCAAACGCAAAAATTGATGCGATAAGAAACGGTTTTTCGCAGTGGCTGAAACAGCAATCCCCCGAATTTAAAGAGCGCCTGACTGACCTTTACAACAAAAAATACAATTGTTTTGTACGTCCCAAATATGACGGCTCGCACCAAACATTTCCCGGACTGAATCTGAAAGCGCTGGGCATTGAAGAACTTTACCCAAGCCAAAAAGATGCAGTGTGGATGTTGAAACAAAATGGCGGCGGGATATGCGACCACGAGGTCGGCGCAGGCAAAACCCTTGTAATGTGCTGTGCCGCTTACGAAATGAGCCGTCTGGGATTAGCAAACAAACCAATGATAATCGGACTGAAAGCCAACGTTCACGAAATAGCCAACACGTTCAAAACCGCCTATCCCAATGCCAAGATACTGTATCCCGAAAAAGCGGATTTTTCCCCTGAAAACAGGTTAAAACTGTTTAACGAGATTAAGAACAACCAATGGGACTGTGTGATTTTAACCCACGAACAGTTTGCCTCAATCCCTCAATCGCCCGAAATTCAAAAGAAAATTCTTGAAAAAGAACTCGAAAGCGTAGATGAAAATCTGGAAGTGCTGAAAAATCAGGACGAAGAAGTATCCTACGGAATGTTGCGCGGTGTAGAAAAACGGAAAGATAACCTCGAAGCCAAAATAAAAACCCTGACACAGCAAATCAAAAACCGCGCCGATGATGCGGTTGATTTCAAACGAATTGGGATAGACCATATTTTTGTGGACGAAAGCCACAAATTTAAAAATCTGATGTTTACCACCCGACACGACCGTGTTGCAGGATTGGGCAATCCTGACGGCAGCCTGCGGGCGTTGAATATGCTTTTTGCCCTGCGTACCATTCAGGAACGCACAGGCAAAGATTTAGGCGCAACATTCCTTTCCGGCACAACCATTTCCAATTCGTTAACAGAACTGTATCTGCTTTTCAAATACCACCGTCCGCAGGAGTTGGTACGACAGAATATCAACAGTTTTGATGCGTGGGCAGCCGTTTTCGCCAAAAAGACAACGGATTATGAATTTACCATTACCAACGAGATAAAACAGAAGGAACGTTTTCGCTATTTTATCAAAGTCCCTGAATTGGCGGGTTTTTACAATGAAATTACCGATTTCCGCACGGCAAAGGATATAGGCATAGACCGCCCCACGAAAAACGAAATCCTGTACAACATTCCGCAAACGCCCGAACAGGAAGATTTTACTCAAAAACTGATACTCTTTGCCAAAAGCGGCGATGCCACACTGCTGGGGCGCAGACCGCTGACCGATAAGGAAGACAAAGCAAGAATGTTGATTGCGACCAACTATGCGAGGCTGATGTCGTTGGATATGCGTCTGATAGACCAAGAGAAATTCGCCGACCACATTGATAACAAAGCCTCGCACTGCGCCGCCAAAATAGCGGAATACTACTATAAATTTGATGAACAAAGAGGCACACAGTTTGTCTTTTCCGATTTGGGAACATACAAGCCGGGTGAATGGAATATCTATTCGGAAATAAAAAGAAAACTTGTTGAAGACCATAAAATCCACGCGCACGAGGTACGCTTCATTCACGAGGCAGGCTCGGAAACTGCCCGAAAAGCCCTGATAAAAGGAATGAATGACGGAAATATCCGTGTAATGTTCGGCAGTACGGAAAAACTCGGCACAGGCGTAAATGCGCAGGAACGCGCTGTCGCCGTACACCATTTGGATACGCCTTGGCGACCGTCAGACCTCGAACAGCGAGAGGGCAGGGCAATACGCAAAGGCAACCGGATAGCCAAAGAATTTGCTGACAATAAAGTGGACGTAATTATTTATGCTGTTGAAAAAAGTTTGGACGCTTATAAATTCAACCTGCTGCATAACAAGCAACTGTTTATTTCGCAATTGAAAAGCAACAATCTGAAAACGCGCACCATTGACGAGGGCAGTTTAGACGAGGAAAACGGTATGAACTTTTCCGAATATGTTGCTATTCTGTCGGGCAATACAGAACTGTTGGAAAAGGCGCGTTTGGACAAAAAAATAGCCACTCTTGAAAGCGAACGGCACAGTTTTAATAAAGACAAAGCCTCATCAGAATTGAAATTAGACAACTTAAACCTTACAATTAAGGGAAATGATGAAACGATACAGCGACTGAAATGGGATTGGCAGAATTTCAACGAACAGGTTAAGTACGATAAAGACGGCAGCAAACTCAATCCGTTGAAGTTAGACGGTGTGGAAAGCTCAGACGTGAAACTACTCGCCGAAAAATTGAACAAATTGAACGACAACGCTACCACACGTGGCGAACATTACAAAATAGGTATGCTGTACGGCTTTCGTCTTTTGGTTAAAACCGAAAATACCTTAAAAGAGGGCTTGTCGCTGACACAGAACAGGTTTTATATTGAGGGCGATGGAAATATCAAATACACGTTCAACAATGGATTTATCGCCAAAGACCCCAAACTGGCGGTCGAGTATTTTATGCACGCTTTGGAAAAAATACCCGCGCTGATAGAACACTACGAAAAGAAAAATACCGAACTGTCGAAAGAAATACCTGTTTTGCAGGAAATAAAAAATACCGTATGGGGAAAGGAAAATGAACTGGGAGCCTTGAAAGCGGACGTAGCCGCATTGGAACGCAACATCGAACTGTCGCTAAAACCAATGGACGAGGGCGATGACAAGCAGGAAAACCGTCAATCCCAAAACAAAAATTCGTTTCCTGTTCCCGAACGCCTGAATGAATACAAAGACACAATCGGCGACCGCCTTGTAATTGCTTCCGTACCGAGATACGAAACCGAAAAGCAGACAAAAGGATACAGGTTATGACGAAATTGATTTATGATTCCTTTTCAAAATGTTCAGTGATAAATTTTTGCACTTCCGATTCCAAATAGTACGTTTTCTGGTCAATTCGCTTGAAAGGAAGCCAGCCCAGACTGCGGTAACGCTGCAANGAACGCTTGCTCACGTTGAGCATCAAACACAGGTCGGTATTGTCCAAAAGCAATTCGCCGTTGTAAGTGCGCCGTTCCTTTTCAGTAGGTTTGGCGATTTTCCGTTCCATACCGTCGAAGCGTTCCATAATTTTTTGAAACCATTTTTCTAAATATTCTTTGTCAATAAACATAATTCGCTGACTTTTAAATGTGTCCGATAACGAAATAACTTGAACCCGAAGGGTCGCGCAGGATAATTTCCTTTTCGCGCATAAATTTGATGTAACTTTTTGCGGTGCGTTCCTTTACGTCTAAAACAGACTGTATTTGCCCGCATAATTCAACGTATGTTATAAATCGTTGCTTGCTGAAAACAGTTCGGACAACGCCCGCTAACTCCGTTTCTTTTCGCTTTTCCTTTTCTTCTTTGGTTTTTTCGCCAATGTAGGTGTGCATTTCCAACTCTTTGTTCCAAGAAAACTGAACGAGCGGAACGTCCAACGGACTGCCGTCCCTTACCTTTAATGCTTTAATAACGGATACCTGCGGATTTTCNTCCTGCTCAATAGCGAGTATTGCCGCCGCTTTNCGCTGCAATTCCGAGCCGAGATGTCCGCGTAATTTCAAACCGTTTGGAATGAAATGTAGCACACAAACGATGCAGGTTTTGTAAATCCCTGCCAATCGGTAGAGTTCGTCAATCACGCCGACACTTTCGGCTTCATCGTTGGCGCAACGCACCAAATCGGCAATGCCGTCAATAACAACTATTTGAATACCGCCGAATTGATAATGGAATTTGTCCATACTTTGCACAATAGCCTGCATACGCTCTCTTCGCGACATACTTGTAAGGCAGTAGGCTTTGAAATATTCGGGCATTGTATTTAATTTTCCCCGTTTCAAAGTTCCGGAAATGTTTTTGTAAAGTTGTACTTCGGACTGTTCCGTATCATAAAGCAGTACGGCTTTGTTATTGTCGTTNCGCAGAACAGAAGTACCCAAAGTATCAATTTTTTCAAATTTTCCAATAGTTCCGGCAATCAAACTGCCCACGTAATTACTTTTGCCTGTTCCCTCGCCGCCTGTTATNCCGAGCAGGTTTCCCTGTGTGCCAAGAGGCACATCATTAATTGAGATTAANGTTTCAGACATANCAGGCGGGTTATTAAAATCAATTTCACAGGGTTTGAGAATTGCCATTGTTTCTGAATATAAATTGTCCAAAAATTCGATGAAAAGTTGAGTAAAATTCTCGCGGGTGTTTCCTGTTTTGAAGTAATCCGAAATATCCTTTTCCTCTTTTGTTCCCGCAAGCGGAAGAACAAGCCGTTTTACGCCCAAATTGGTAAGTTGCTGTTCGTGCTTAAACGAAGCGTCCAAACCTGTTTTATCCGTATCGTAAAGCAAAATAATATGCTTGAAACGGTAAGACAGTTTTTTGATAATGCTTTGCGGAATATTGCTTGTTTCGGAATTGAAACAGATTGCGTGAAAGCCGTGTGCAACAAGCGAAAGTACATCTTTTTCGCCGCCTGTAATGAACAAAGTGTCGCCTTTGGCGGGCAGCATTTCCAAGCCGAAACAGTAATTATCGGGCGTCGTTCCGCCGTACAGAAAACGGATTTCCGAGAACGGACGATAGATTTTAACATACCGTTTGCCCTGATAAGCAAACATCGGCTCACTGTTCGTTGAATGAAATGTGAACGGCTTGCCCTCGCTGTTTTCGCTCTGAAATTCCCGCAGAGAAAAAACCTTATACGCTTTTAATGTTTCGGACGAAATGCCGTATTGCTGCCAAAATTCTGTTTCTTTTGCCGAAAAGGATTGTTGAGTGGCAGAATAGAACTTTGTCTTTTTCGGGGTAGAAACAGGGTTGTTTTCAGACTGCTTTTTGGGTTTGTCGGCAGGTATCGTAACCGAAACAACAAAAGACTCGTCATTTTCATCAATGCCGAGCAACAAATCACGGTTAATTGTTTTCAGAATATCCACAAAGCCGCCGGAACTGTTGCAGTCCAAGTCCTTGATTTTTCCAACTATATCAAAACAGTCGCCGCTAAAAGTGTCGTTGCCGAAGTCTTTCATTTTGTAAGTATCACTACGGCGGTCGTAGTAAATATTGCAGGACGCTTTGCTGTCTTCATAGAGCGGATTCAGAAAGTTGCGACCAACGCGCCAACTACCTGAAATATAATACTTGAATACGTCTAAACCGCTATTTGTCCGTTTTAAGATTTCGTCTTTGCTCAACATACAACTGATGATTTTTGATTAAATCCTGTAAATGTTCGTCCGTGCGGCGAATAATATTCTCATTCATCAAGCGTTCAATTTCGCTGATGAGGTAAAAGTTTTTCCCCCTAATCCGTGAGTAGTTAATTTCACCCGCAGCCCGCAAACGCTGTAACGTTTTACTGCTGACTTTCAGAAAGGTACAAACCTCGTAACTGTCCACCCAGCCGTCTTCGGGCGGCTTTTCTTCTGCTTTGCTTTGCAGTGCGGCAACGAACTTGGCAATTATATTGATTTTTGCCTGTAAGTTTTTGAATGCCTGCGATTCAATAGTGATGACTTCCATATTTATTTTGTTATGAATAAAATTATGCTGCAAAGGTCGGAAGACTGAAAAAACTGTTTTGTAAACTTTACAATAGAAAGAGTAAAGGTTATAGATTTTAAGTTTTTCAAAAATTACAACATACTGTTATTCTGTAATTTAACAAATCGCAGGAAAAGTAAAAAACGTGAAAAAGCGAGAATAAATGTAAAGGTCTAATATCTTCCTGTAAAACAGATTTTTATAATAAAAAAAATAATAAGTAATGATTTTTTTAGGTAAAAAAAGGGCAAAAAAATTCGCGAGGGTAAAAAAAATCCTCAATTTTTTTCAGGCAGGCGACAAGAAAAGTAAAATTACAGGGAAAAAGAAATGTACTTTACCGATTTTGCAGGGCAAGGTGCAAGCAATATATATAATATATATGCTTGCACCTTGCCAAACAGGTAAAAGATTGAAAATCAGCATTAAAAATTTATTTGGTAATGTCGAAAAAAGGCTGTATTTTTGTCGTGTAGTTTTATGCAGACAAAGGCAAGGCAGAGGTGGACAAAGTAAACTCTCAAAAACGCCCCAAATCGTACCCCATAAAACAAAATGAAATCATAACTCGCTGATTAACAACAATAAATTTACTTCTATATAAGTTCAAGCGGGGCAGTGGCTCGCCCGAAAGTTTGTGCGAATTTTCAAGTTTTGCGCCCGTCCGAGCGGCAGTGGAAGCCCCGCCAGCGTCAAGCCGCAGGTCGT
>JGI24704J35079_10001005_pt1 | contig 12496 bp, 13 predicted proteins | sample TergutNt197P3_FD_35079 | JGI IMG/M metagenome (IMG submission 35079)
GACAAAAATCTTGAACTCTGGCGCGAACTCCACAGGGTTTTCATGCAGATACCGCGCCGTGTAGGTGTCGCCGCCCGTAAGCTGTTTGACAAGGGCGATATTCAATTCCAAGCCCTTTTCCGGCTCCGGCATATTGACGAGCCGCGCCCCTTTTAGACGGGCAATGTCCGGCGACGCCGCCGCGCCGTCGTTGGGACGGCGGGCGAGAGTCTGCGGCTGTATCGTCCGGGCGTAATCGCCGAGAATAAAGGCGACCGTTTCCGATAGGGTAGTCTTGCCGTTGCGCGTGGTGTTGCCGTAGAGGATAAAGAAACATTCGAGAGCTGTTTCACCCGACAGACAATAACCGAGAGCCTTTTGTAAAAACCGCGCCGTTTCGGTATCGCCGGACATGACCTCACCGATGAAGCATTCCCACCGTTCACATAACCGCGCTGTCGCTGTATTTCACCCGCGATATTTTCGTTATATAGTCCTCCGCCCTGTGAGGGCGCAGGGCTGATTCAGAAAGAGAATACGTCCCATTTTGGCAGTTGAACAATGTCCGATCACGGTCAAAGGCGTTGAGGGTTTTCGGGGCGATGGAACGGGCGTCGGAGAGCAAACCTTCGCGCCGCCTGCGGCTATGAAAGCCTGATGTATATTTCATAAAGGCTTTGCCTTCCTCGCTCCCGTCGTCGAGTGTTTCGGCGTATTTGGCGAGAGCCTGAGAGAAGTCCTTGCACCGTTCCATAACCCACAAGCCGCCATCGTCTTTGAGCCACCGCTTGCCGTTGTAGGTGTACCATGTTTTTGCCTCCACCACATAGCATATCGCCGCACTGTGCAAGTCGTAGAACAGGCGGGCGATCCCGATGTCGTTGTGAGGATATTCGGCGTTATCCTCTATGTGTTTTTCTTTGAAAAGGGTAAAATAATCCATTATCGTGATACCTCCTTATTCCTTTCCTGATGGGGTAAATGCTCCGCGATAAACGCTTTGAGCCGGTCGGGGATTTTGCGTATCGCTCCGATAAATTCCTTGACCTCACTCCATAAGCGTTCGTAATTTGCTTTCCATGTGTCGCGGTCACGGGCGATAGCATTGACGTTTTGCTTCAGCGTGGTTATTTGACTGTTCAAGTCACGGATATTTCCATTGAGCGTATCAATTTTATCCTGCGCTTTCTTTTCGGCGGTGACGGATTTCTTGGCGAGTGTTTTCAACTTCGCAGCTTCATCGGCGGTGAAGTGAACGCCGGGAACAAGCGGTATCGGATGACCCATTTCCTCAACCTCTTTGATGGTCGCTTTCGCCTTTTCCTTGACGGTGATTTGTTCATTGAGATTGTCGAGCCGCNCCTTTTTCTTTTCAGACTTTTCATCAAGGGCGGCGACGGCGTTCTGCTTACGTTCAATGTCGGCGGCTAACTCGGCGGCTTGTATTCTGTCCTGTTGGATTTTGTATTCGAGAACTTCTAAATGTTCCGTTGTGGAGCCGCGTTCACCGCGCTCAAAATCCTCAAACCCGGCAGCCTTCATGTGTTCATGGTATCGGTCTTGCAGAAACGAGTACGAATTGCGCGTGACCGTCTTGCCGTCACGCTCCACCGTCATACGGAGCNGCCACTTCATGGACTGTGTTATTTGCGGGATAACCTCTTTCAGCTTTCCGGCTTTTTCCGGGTCCGCGTTGTTCTTTTTGAAGTAGAGCTTTTTCTCTACTACAGGAACATAAACGACGTGCAGATGATAGTGATAAATGTCTCGCCCCAGCTTTTCCGACAGCATAGAATTTCTCTCGTCGGCGTGCATGACGGCCGAGATAATATAGTCCTCGCTCCCGGCTTCTTTAATTGCCTCACNGTACGCTTCCTCATAGAATTTTTTAGCGAACTCGTACCCGCCTCGCTCGTCAAAATATGTTGTGTTGATGTCATAAACGAACTCGCAAAAAAGTTTCGCGTCGGGCTTCGTGCCGTGCTTGACGATTTTCCTTTCAGCCAATAACCTGTCGAAAGTTTCCTGATAAGTTTCCGGTGTTCCGTCCTCTCTCAGACAGCGCCGGAAATGGACGTTGAGGTCGGCGCGTTCAAGCTGAACATCGCCGTTAAAATATTCCTCGTTTTTGCGTTCGTTGTGACGCTCGACCGTGTTGAAACTGACGGGCTGATATGCTTTGTTTCTTACGACTGTTTTGTGTGCCATGTGATTTTTTCCTCCTTGAAAATGATAGCCCCTCGGCAGTACGCTGACCGCTTCGGGGCTTCGGGGTTACTGCTGTGTGTACCGTTTCTACCGGGCAGGACGGGGGAAAACGCGGGGTACGTTTCACGCCCTTTTTCAAAGGACGTGACCCACTNACGCACTTTCCGGCGTTGCCGGCAAAGTGCGAGTGGGCGCTGCCGCGGGCTTCGTGCAGGCTTAACCGTTCCGCCCCGGCGTTCCGGCTTGCCCGCCCGTCAAAATCGTGCCGCTGCCGCAAGCGCCGCGCCCCGATTTTGTTCGCGTCTGCGGACGCGGGAACGGGGGACGATGGACGGGAGTTTTACCCGCGCAGGAAAAATGCTAACTGGCTTTGCCGTCTTTGGCAATGTCATTCTTGATAAGCCGTAACAGCTTATCGTTGAAATCCTCCTTGCTTGTTTTGCTGAAAAAGATTTGCACATGGTAGGTTGCCCCTCCGATTTTTTTCGTAAAGGTGTTGTTGGTTTTTTGGTTTTGCATAAGCGTCTCCTTTCNATTGGTTGCAATTTTGGCAATAAAAAAACCGCCCATGTCGTTGGCGCGACATAGGCGGCGGTTGTTGAAAAATATTTATACTGCTTTGGCTTGCGCGGTTTGTTTTGAAGGTTGCTTTTTGTAATACCCCCTCTCTTTCCTTTCGAGATAATTTCGGCGATAGCGTTCCCGTTCTTTTTCCTTGCGCTCCTGCTCCGCCAGTTCCTCCGGTGTGGGTTGACACCCGGTGTCGGGCAATTCATACTCNCCGATAAAGTTCANATGTATTTCTACCTTCTGCGGAGANGTTTTTACATACAAGTTTTCTTTTGCATGGACAACGATTTTTTCTATAAATTCGTGAATCATGACCGGGGTGATTTCCTCAAAATCCGTATAGCGTTCCACCAGCTTCATAAACCGTTCGGCGCGTCCGTTGTGACCCTCATACTTTTTCACCGCTGCGTGGATTATCTCAATCTCTTTTTCAAGCGCGGCTTGTTCGCCCCCGTAGGTTTGAGTGAGGGAGTCAAAACGCTTTTGAGGGAGCCGTCCGAGGGCGTTGTCCTCATAGATTTTATTGAGTAATTGTTCCAACTCACCGTGACGGGTTTTACAAAACGCAAGCCGCTTTTGTTGTGCCTTGACTTCATCCGTCTGCTGCGCGNTTAGCATTTTCCTGATAGAGTTTTCTAAAGCGGCCTTGTCCGTCCGGGCATGATCGGCAATTCCTTTTATGGTGTCGCGNACCAAATCAAGTACATTTTCAGCAATTATGCGGCGGCTCGTAGTACAAAGAGTTTGATAGTGGTGTTCTATTTTATCGAAAGAACCCCGGTAACTTCCGCATTGGGCGTATGCCTGTTTTCCTCTTGCCTCGGGACGGAAAATATACATCTTGCCGCCGCACTCCGAACAGTAGAGCAGACCTGCCAGCGGGTGAAGGTTGCCCCTCTTGTCGGCACGTTTCCGTTTCATGTTTTGGTAGACCCGCTGAGCGTTCTNAAAGGTTTCGCGGTCGATGATAGGTTCATGGACATTTTCAAAAACAACCCATTCACTCTCGTCTGCGTAAGTGGCGTGTTTATCTTTCAAGTGTTTATACGTTTTGAAATTCACAACGTCGCCGCAATATTCCCGGTTCTTTATCATTCTCTCGACCGTGATGAGATTCCATGAATAGGGGTCTTTGACGCCACGCTTAACCCATTTACCCATGCCTTTCATGGCTTGGTAATGGGCGGGGACAGGAATTTTATTTTCGGTAAGGTGACAAGCGATTTGAAATAACCCGTTGCCCTCCATACATAATTGAAAGATTTGACGGACGATCGCGGCAGCTTCCGGGTCGATAATCCAAAAATCTTTCCTTTCGGGGTGTTTCATATAACCGTAGGGTGGAGGGCTGAGAGGTTTCCCGGTCATGCCTTTTGCCCTGTACGCCGACTTCACTTTTTTGGAGCAGTCTTTCGCGTACCACTCTGACATGATGTTGATAAACGGAGCCATTTCAAGGGTTTCGGGGTGTATGCTGTCAATGCTGTGGTTGATGGCGATAAATNTTACATTGTTTTTGCGAAAAATTTCCATCGCTATCCCGACTTGAACATGGTCGCGTCCCCAGCGTNTCAAGTCTTTCATAACGCAAATACCGACCTTGCCGCTCTCTATGTCCTCCATCATTTGTTGATAACCCGAACGGTCAAAGAAACGCCCGGATTCGTCATCGTCAGTGTAGTGGCGAATGTTACCGAACCCCTGCGACTTGGCGTAGTTTTCAAGCTGGAGTTTTTGATTTTTGATGGAGTTGCTGTCCCCATCACGGCCCTCGTCACCCGACGAAAGGCGTTCGTATAATGCCGTTATTTTCATATTTTCCTCCTGTCGGAAGTCCGGCACATGGATTATTGGTTGTTTTGTGGCTGTCATTATATCCCTCCCTTTGAAAATATTGTTCCCCCGCAGGTAGAACCCGATTCACCGCCACAGCAAACAGCAAAAAAGTGCCGCATTTCCAATGTTTTTAGGGACTTCGGTGAAGAAGTCCCCTATATAATATACCTTCATTTCTAGTGAACAATACTGTACTAGAGGCATTGAGGCCGCTAATAACGCATTATCAAAGCAATCGTCAGGTGTCTTAACTAGAGAATGGGTAGGCTTAGATTCTCATGGAGTTAAGTGGGCTGGGTATTATGAAAATGGGCAAATCACCTCGTTTTATCCAACGAATTAAGGGAGGCATATTTTGATGTACAAGATTTTAAACGAAAACAACACGAGGAATGGTGAGGATTCCATCTTGATCAATGCTCTTAATCATTACTACAATCATGGAATATTTAAAAAGGTAATAGGGTATTTATCCGGGAAAACAGGTTTTAGCGACAGTCATGTGATATTCACATTTTGGGGCGATTTAGATGATTACGATAAAACCTTCTATGATGTTCCCTTTGATGGCATTGAAGTGGATTATTTAGATGATATCAAAAAGTATAATTTGCATGATGTTTATCACTATGTTAACCTAGCTGCTCAAAGATATATCGAGATGAACCCCAATGACAAAGATGAGGTTGATGGGATATTATGTCCATGCTCACTTCGTTTGGCGGAAGCAGGGCGCAGACGTAACCCCTATACATAACGGAAAACTTCACAATCCTTGACGATTAAGGTATGCTAATAAAGAAAATGCATGAACTCTGGCGGAGAGCATTTAGAGTTTAACGCGCTCTGCTCTCCGCCAAATCCAAACTTCATGCACCCTAATCATAATGCATCCATTGCCAATTGACCAGCCCTATTACAAAGAATATTTTGAGACAGGGACAATGCCGTTACATATTCGTCCAATCCGTTGCGTACACTGCCGTGCCCAAGGCAAGTTTCACCGGCATAGTAAGTATCTACGCACGTGTGTTTTTCGCCATACCGGTTGGCTAAAACCATTCTTCATCCAACGCTTTAAGTGTACAGCCTGCGGCAAGGTATTCAGTCTCATCCCGGATTTCATCTACAAGTGGCAACGGTTGGATCTGACACTACTACAAGAATTCCTCAGCGGTGGACGTTGTGAATTGGTGAAAAAGAATTTCTCCCTGCGAACCCTTTGGCGGTGGAAAGCCCGCTGGCGGGATCGTATAGAATCACAAAGGGCAAAGGTCCTCCAGATTCTATTATCTTTCAAGCCGGACTTGGATATTGATGTTTCCGCATCCAAGATGACCGGAACGCTGAGCTATCTCTTGGAATTGTGCCTTAACATGCCAAGGGAGACGCCAATTCTTCTACAACTCGTTAGCGGTCTCCATTATCAGAGTTGATTGACGGATCCAATTCCACACAAAATGTCATCTTCACCTGCCAACAGACTCAAGGTACAATGATATTATGAGGCGCCTCAAATAATTATTGAGGAAATTGAAGATGGACAACAACCTAAGAAGAGAAATTGCCGCCTGGCGCTATCAGATGATTGCCGGTGTGGTCAACCGTGCGGCACCCCTAAAATCAGGAGAAGTGACAGCATACTTTCACGAGATGTCACAAAAGGATTGGCGCATTCCCGGCAGTTCGAAGACACGGGTCAGTGTGCGAACATTGGAACGCTATAAGCACCTTTACCTTCAGGGAGGATTCGATGCATTGCTTCCGGTCGTGACACCCAAACGCGGCTCCCTTGTTCCAAAGGAGGCTCTCGAAGCCGCCAAAGCCCTCCGGCTCGAACGACCCGAACGAGGCGTGGAACAGATTATTTTCACCCTGGAACAAACAGGAGCGGTAGAAAAGGGAATTCTCTATCCCTCCACCCTGTCACGGTGGTTCCGATCCCAAAACTTGATACGTCACAAGATTCAATCCAAGGATAAACCTTATGGATTCAGGCGCTTTGAGGCAGATGCGCCGCATCGCCTATGGCAGTGCGATTTCCAACTCACCTTGTATTTACCTGATCCCTTACACTCTGGGCGTAAACGCAAGGTTAAGTTGTGCCTCATCCTGGACGATTATTCAAGGTATGTCGTCCACGCACAATTCTTTTGGAACGAGAAAATGCCTGTTCTGGAGGAAACATTGAAAAAAGCCATTGAAAAACACAGCATCCCGGTGCAGTTCTATTGTGATAATGGCCCGGTATTCTCCGGCAAACACCTGGAGCATATTTGTTCAAGATTAGGAATCCGCTTGTCCCATAGCACAGTATACAGGCCCCAAGGACGTGGTTACGTTAAGAAATCCGTTATGTAAAGATACCGCAGAGGTTGCTCGTACACACAACGGATGTCTATCTAAAAGTGTTTACATAATTAATATTGGCGATTGAAGTTCTTCAGCCACTCCTTTAATGTTGTGTTGTTTTCCCATTCTGGATTCTCGGCAGGGACAATCTCTTGGCTTGCAGCTTCAATGGCTTTCCTTTTTCTAGCGGCGTCGGCCCTCATATACACCTCAGTGGTTTTCACGCTCACGTGCCCGAGCAAATCCCTAATATAAATTAGATCAACGCCTGAATCTAGAAGCCCCATGGCGATTGAATGCCTCATTTTATGAGGACTGAAATCATTTGGGACTAATATTTTGTCTTTTGTTCTTGCTCTTCCCACGTATTTCTTAACAACATAATTGACCCCCTGCCTGCTGAACTTTTCTTTTAGATGATTTTTGAACAACCACTCATTGAGGGATTTTTCATTATCTAAGCCAAATTTTCCGACATAATTCTGAAGAATTTTGGCAGCCTCTTTTATCAGCGGGACATATCGGCTCTTTTGCCCTTTGCCATGTACCAACAGTGTAGCTGGTGCACTTAAGGAAATGTCCTTTACCTTGATATGGATCAATTCGCTGACTCGTATTCCTGTCGTATATAGCAGTGTCAACATAACGAAATCGCGTTGCCCAGTACGTGTATGCGTATCAATTTGTTCCATCAATAGTCTTACTCCGTCAGTTTTTAGGTATGAAATTTCCTTTTGCGGCGCTTTCTTTACCGGTATCCTTAAAATCAATTGGTATTCAACAAGGTAGTCCGGAAATTCATACATGAGGTAACCGATGAAACTATTGATTGCTGCCTGGCGTTGATTCCTTGTAGCTATCGAGTTTCCCCTTTTTTCTTGGAGCCATGCCAAGAATTCAAGTACCAAGGGGTAAGTTAGGTCAGAAACTTCTATTTCGTCCGCTGGAATACCTTTTTCTTCGGTGAAACAAAGGAAAAGGATGAATGCATATCGGTATGAGTCTATTGTAGCCGGCGTGCTACCGCGTGTATTTGGAAGGTATACTATGAAATACTTGTTCAAGTAGAATGCGAACTTAGTACTCTTCATAGTCGATACCCCCAAAGACCTCTTCCGTTTTCGCTTTGAATTTTTCTTCAATATATGGAAATATGGACATGGCCAGCCTAACGTACTGCTCTGTTGCGTATATGCTTTTGTGTCCTAGATAAGTTGATAGAATCGGCAGAGCGACATACATATCCAACCCGGAGTCAACCATCTTCTTGAAAGCATAAACCGAAAATGTGTGGCGCCAGTCGTGAATCCTGGGACCCTCACCTCCACCAATATAAGGGATTCCAGCCCGTCTAAGGAACTCGCGGTGATATTCATAAAGATTGTCCCCACCATAGCGGGTACCATTTACGTTTGTGAATATATACTCGTCATCCGCGAGGAGGTAAAACGACTTATCGGCAAACTGCTGCATGAGAACTTTGAGATCGTCTCCCAAGACAATATACCGCTGGCAATTGTTCTTTGTTTCGAAAAGCTTCAGGAGACCTCCTTCAACATCCACATCCTTTTTACGGATGCCCAAGGTCTCATTAATACGTGTTCCGCAGCAGTAAAGAAGGCGAAACAGGATGGGGAATTGTATTTTTGCCTTTCTATTTTTTCGAGAATCAAAAGAATCCACCGCGCTGAAATATCTCTCTATTTCATCATGAGAATAGATGTGCGGTTTGAAATCTGAGGCGCCTGCTGCTGCATCTCGCGTAACATATACATCATATCCGTTGTTTATCAAGTAGATCAGGAAGTTTTTTGCCACATTAACGCGGCTGTATCGGGTCGTTGAGTGTTCTCCATGCCGCATCTGTATCCACTGATCTGCCATTTCCCTGGTAAATTCAGGCTTGGAGAGCTTCCGCGATGCACAAAATCGATCAAATATCCTTAGATTGCTGAGATAGCTCACTTCCTTGAAACCGTAGGATATCTTCAAATCAAGATACTTGTTCAATTCATCTGCAAAGACACTGTTGAATCCTCGTTTTTTCATGACTACAACCCCCTGTAATATGCCGTTTTGACGGTTGGCACGGGTAACGGGCATTCTTTTAACTTATCAATATCTATCGACAAATAGACTTTTGTTGATTCTGTGCTCTGATGCCCCAGAACGGTGCTAATGATGGGCATCGGAACGTTATTGCTCAACATATTTGACGCCAAGCTATGACGCAGGGAGTGGGGACCGTGCCTCTTCTGTCGCCAATCTTTGATGTCTGCGGCTCGCATATACCTTGCGACAATGGAGTGGATGGTTTCTTTGTGGAGGGGTTTTCCACGTTTGGACGATTCCGCTGATACGATAACCTCCTGAGAATCTGTTGGTGGTCTACCGTTTTTGAGATAATCAATGAGGGCGTTACCAACAGAGGAAAGGAGCGGGTAATCGTTTGAAAAGTTGGTTTTGTTTTGTTCAAGGGATATTCTGTTGTTGTCCCAATCAATCTGACTGAAATTAAAATTTACTATATCGGAAGATCGCCACCCGTATTCTGCCGCCAGCAATAGGACAAGGTAATCTCTTTTCCCTATGGCAGAAGAACGACTCACCGCAGCCAGGATTCGGCCTATCTCTGCCTTAGTGTATGTGGTGGGGATTTTGCAGTTTTTCCTGTAACCATCAGGCAATATATGGATGGAGAGATCCTGCGGCGTAAGGTTACTGTCAAATGCATATCTCAAGAACAATTTCAATGTTGAGTTGCAATTGTGCAACATCGGCAATGTGAGCTCTTGCGTTTTACAGAAGCCTAATACGGTTTCGGCAGTCAATTGGTTAAGCGAGCATCCTTGATTCTCCAGATATTCATTGAAGAGTAACAGATAATGCTGCTTGTTAGATATCGTGGTTACTTTCAAGATGCACACATTCTGCAGATAGAGCAGATATTGTTGCATGGCTTCGCCAGTGGAACCACGAAATGCCCTTTGCTTTGTCGGGATCCGGAACTCGAAATCACCGTCCTTTTGATAAGAAATCAGCATCCTTACACTGCGAAGACGTTTCTTGTCTTTGTTTTTCAAGTCTGCATAACTTCGTGCGCCAATAATTTCACTGCAGTATTGATCTGCAAGAGCTCCATTTAACTCATCAAATCCTCTTGCCTCCATCCAGCCTTTTAGCTCTTCCCAGCCCTGTCTGATGATCTTCTGATGGTGACCACAATACTCCCGCATGGTGATTTCCTGATCGCAACAAGATATCAATTTGTCAATCCGTGTAATCATAACTCTCAGCTCCTTTTTGGCTTTTGAGTTATTATTATCACACAGAAATTTTATGTAAAGATTTTGCGGTCAGATGTCAGCTGATAACAAGGCTAATGGCGGTATCTTTACATAACGGATTTCTTAACGTAACCACGTTTACGTAAAGATTAACGTAAACGTGGAAAGTGCGAGAGGATATTCCAATTTGTTGATACCAGTTTTCTGCCGGAAGCCTATTTGGCGATCGACAGCGGCAAGATCAAAACGCTTCAGGAACTCAACGCGTCTTTCCAAGTCTGGCTGGACGGATATTACCATCAACGTAAGCATGGAACAACCGGGGAGACTCCTGCTCAGAGATTGGCAGCGTTTCCCGCTAATCCTCTCCCTTACACGCCGGAACAACTGCGCCGCTTATTCTTTCTGGAAGAAACACGTCAAGCCGACAAAACCGCCTGCATATCCTTAAACGGAACGATTTATGAGATCCCCCAAGAGTTAGCCGGCTGCAAAATCCAAGTACGCTATGACCCCTTTGATCCCAGCGACGCCGAAATATACTACGCCGGAACACTCAGAGGCAACGCTCGCTTATTGGCCGCGAAAGAGAATTTTCATCAGAACAACCTGAGCAAGCGCGCTTCGTCACAAACAAAGGCGGCGGAAAAGGGTGAAGACCCGCAGCAACTAACCCTGTTTGACGCCGCTATTATGAATCGAGCAGAAGGCGTGGGACTCCTAACCTACAGCCCCAAGGAGGACAGATGAGCAAAATGAACAATCCTTTCGACAACGACGCTGCTACCATAAATATGTTAAGCCAAGCGCAGAAAGAAGGCCTGTCCCGTCTGAACAATGTCATAGAATCCAAAACACTAGGCGTTCTAACCGGTGAAGTTGGCTCAGGAAAAAGCACCCTATTGCGTCTGTTGGCCGCGTCTCTTTCGCCGACAGAATACCAAGTTGTCTATCTGAGCAGTGCCGCGATGTCTCCAAAAGATCTCTACGGAGCCATCCTGTCGACCCTTGGGGAAACACCCTCATATGGTTTGACCAAGATAAAACAACAGTTCCGGGAGATCCTGGATCTTAGAACGAGTGGCCATTCAAGGCAGATCGTCCTGTTCATAGATGAAAGTCATGAGCTCCCAACCCATACACTGCTTGAACTGAGATTCCTCATGACTCATGGGTTGGCTCCCCAAGCGGCCTTTCCGGTGATACTGGCAGGGCAAGCCAAACTGCGGTCTGAACTGAGAAAAACTGTTCTGGAAGCCATCGCCCAAAGGGTTCGGATGCAATATCATCTGAGCGGCATGAACGTTGACGAATGTATATCCTATGTCAATGAGCACATGAACAGATCCGGGATAACAAGGCCGGTGTTTACCACAGACGCCATAAAACTCATACACGCCGTATCCCGAGGTATTCCGCGCATAATCAACCTCCTCAGCGCACACAGTCTACATGCTGCAGAGGTCAACAACGACAACGCAATAGAAGAAAAACATGTCATGGCTGTGATTGCTGATTTAGACAAGCAGCGCGGAGCATGAATAGGGGGGAAACTGTATGGAGATGCCCAGTTTGGAGGAGTACTTTATCCAAACATTCTTTATTGATCTGTTGCCGTTAGCCAGGCAAATTGCCCAAGATTACGAGTATGGTGAGGAAGAAATGATCGAGGCTGTATGTAAGGTTTATGATAAGAGCATGCAATATCCTCCGACACATAATCGAACGGCATGGTTTATGACGGTATTCACAGAAAAGTTGCGAGAGGCAAGAAGCGATATCTTGGCTTTCAAGAGTAGACGAAAGAGATAATGGATAGATCTGATAATGAGCCGGCCTTTGTGTCGGTTCATTTTTATGCAACCAGTCAGTCTGTCGTCAGTCTGTCGTCAGTCTGTCGTCAGTCTGTCATATCTGCTGTCTGATATTTTGCAGAACCCTATCGCCACAGGAAGTGCAAAAGCCCACACTGCTTACATGGTTTGCGGATTGACGTTAAAAAGGCTATACTTATGTCGGTTTGACAGCTGAATTCTTACGTCATCGGCAGTGGAAACTGCTTTCGCCAAACGAAGTGAGCGCGGACATAATAGGCTGGTGCGCAATGATATCAGCAATAAACAGATTGTTGTCAGACTGTTCAGCGATTATGAATATATCGACAGCAGGCAGATAATAGATGGCGTCAGCATAGCTCAAAAAGCTGACGGGATAAGCCTTTTCCCCGGGCAGCTTTTCGCGTGGCGACAGCACTGAATTGGTGG
>JGI24704J35079_10001023_pt1 | contig 12363 bp, 11 predicted proteins | sample TergutNt197P3_FD_35079 | JGI IMG/M metagenome (IMG submission 35079)
GAGTCCCCCAGGATTCGGGAGGCAGAGCCGGCCATTGCAGACTTGGCAGCGCCGACGGAATGTCGCCGACCACAGCAACGCCTTTGCCCGCCATATCGAACGCAAAGCTGACGATAATAGCTATTACCGCCACGATCAGGGCAAGCGGCCCTTTGCGCCATAAAAGCATCAATACCATGTATATGCAGACAAGCCCGATTGAGAGCAGCAATGTCGACCACTGCGGCCTTTTAACCTGTTCAAAAAATGAAATCAATTGAACTACCACATTGTCGCCGGCGACGTTTACGCCGAAGACTTTGCCCAACTGCCCCACTATAATGGTGATCGCGACGCCGTTTAACAGCCCCATAAGAACGGAACGCGACAAAAAATCGGCAAGAAAACCAAGGTGCAAACGCCCGGCTAGAATACAGAAAAAACCTGTGAGCAGAGTCAGCGACACCGCGAGTGCGTGGTAATGCCTGGGATCGCCGCCGGCAGCGGCAATTGACGTAAGCGTGGCGGTAATCATCGCGCAGGTCGCCGCGTCGGGACCTACGATCAATTGCCGCGACGAGCCGAAAAACGCGTAGACGATCATCGGCAGGATCGTGCTGTAAAGCCCCACAACCGGGCTGAATCCGGCCAGTTGGGCATACGCTATGCCGACAGGCAGAGACACCGCGGCAACGGACAATCCGGCGATCAGGTCACGCTTGAGAGGTTTCCGGTTATAGCTCAGCAGCTCCGGCAAACCCGGCATCCAGTGTGAAAGCCGGTCTAAGATACGCGGCGGTTCAGGCTGTTTTCGCATAGGCATTGTGAACGTATGATAATACAAATTTACTATAAAAAGGAACGAAGCCTTAAGCGCCATCCGCTATGGAAAAATCGTCAACCGCGGTAATCAGGCCGTTGCGCCTGCTTGGTCTCCTTGACATATCGCCTGATGTGCCGCTTATTCGTCAACAATTTTAGAATCCGGCGCGTGCCGTTTCAATAGCCCCTTGGCCCCTTAGACACTTATCATGGTGAAAAAATAAACATCTGTTTTAACTGTTGACTGCCGCGTAATTACTACTAATATTAATTTCTTTGAAAAGATATGAACGGATGAACCTGCTTTTATGCTTATAAGGAGGGAAGCGGCCCACGGGGGAACCCGGCGGGCCGCTTTTTTATTTTCCGGCAAAAATACGGGAGAATTATCATGATAGTAATTTGCGAAGCCAAAGCCACAGAAGAACAAATTAATTCAGTACAACAAAAGATCCGGAACGCCGGGCTGGACGTTCATCGTTCGGATGGAGCGGAATATACCGTGATCGGCATAGTCGGGGACGTAAAACGTCTGGACGCCGGCGCGGTGCAGACGATGCCCGGCGTGCGTGAAATAATACGCGTAACGTCTCCATACAAACTGGCAAGCCGTGAGTTCCATCCCGAAGACACCGTTGTGCGCGTCGGCGAAAGCTGCCAGATCGGAGGAACGGATGTCGCCGTTATGGCCGGCCCCTGCGCGGTGGAAGACGACGAACAGATAGAGGCATGCGCCGAATTTGCCGCCTCAAGCGGCGCACAGATATTGCGGGGAGGAGCGTACAAGCCGCGGTCGTCGCCGTATTCCTTTCAGGGGCTTGAGGAAGAAGGCTTGAAAAAGATGCGCCTCGCGGCGGACAGGCACGGCCTCGCGGTGGTAACGGAAGTGATGTCGAGCGAACAGATCCCGGCGGTGGCGGAATACGCCGATTTGCTCCAGGTCGGCGCGCGCAACATGCAAAATTACCAGCTCCTGAAAGATCTCGGCCGCGCCGGAAAACCGGTTCTGCTTAAACGCGGCATGTCGGCGACCATCCAGGAATGGCTGATGAGCGCCGAATATATTCTGAACGCGGGAAATCCCGGCGTCATTCTGTGTGAGCGCGGCATAAGGACATTTGAAACCGCGACGCGCAACACGCTGGATCTCTCGGCAATTCCGGTCATCAAGCAAATGTCGCATCTGCCGATCATAGCCGACCCAAGCCACGGCGTCGGCATACGCCGCTATGTCGCGCCTATGGCCCGCGCCGCCATTGCGGCGGGAGCGGACGGCGTCATGATTGAAGTTCACCCGAATCCCGACAAGGCGCTTTCGGATGGGCCGCAATCGCTTACTTTCGATGAATTCAGCCTGCTTATGAATCGCTGCCGGATAATAGCAACAACAATCGGTCGCCGTTTAGGAAAGCGCTGATAATAGGAAATATTATGAAAATCACGATTATCGGATGCGGCCTGATTGGAGGTTCTCTGGCGCTTGCGCTGAAACGCCGGCGGCCTGAACATTTCGTTGTTTGCCTGGATCTGCCTGAGCGCATCCATGCGATATTGGACGCCGGCGTTGCCGACGCGGTCGGTTCAACGGACGATTTCGCCTCGCATCTGCCTGAGAGCGATATCGTTGTTGTGGCGACGCCTGTACAATTCGTGCCGGATACGCTTTCGGCCATCAAACCGTATCTGAAAGAAAACGCGATCGTCACAGACGCGGGAAGTACAAAAAGCGACATAATGGCTGCGGCTCACGAACTTATGCCGCCGGGCGCGCATTTCATCGGCGGGCATCCCATGGCCGGAGCCGAACGATCCGGCGTTGAGGCAGCCGACCCTTTGTTGTTCAGCGACCGGGTTTACGCGCTGTGCCCATATCAGGATACGCCTCCGGACGCTTTTCTGACGCTGCTCGAACTTGTGGAAAGTCTGGGCGCCGTTCCCGTCACTATTGATCCGCAGGAGCATGACCGGATTCTTGCCATGGTCAGCCACCTGCCGCATTTCATAGCTGTGGCGCTTATGCACGCCGCCATGGCCGACGACGTCGAACACGAAATGCTTGAAAAGATGGCGGGGCGCGGCTTTCTCGATATGACGCGTCTTGCCGCGTCAAACTACGTGATGTGGAAAGGAATAATGACTACAAACGCCGAAGCGATAAAAGAAGCCCTGGAAGGTTTCAATCGCAGCCTGGCGTTTATAACAAAGGAGATGCCGGAACCATCCGCGGAAAAAGCCTGGGAAAAAGCCGCGAAATTGCGCAGATCAATGACGCCGGACAGCCGCCTCCGTTTCCGCAAACAGGATTTGCGCGCGGTAATAGACAGGCAGGACAAACAGTTAATGTCGGTTCTCGCGAAACGGTTCGACGCCGTGCGGAAAATCGGCAAATTGAAGGCGCATCAGTCCGCGCCGGTTGTTGACGCAGACCGCGAGAAAAGGATGATGGTCGAACGGCGCGACTGGGGAAAATCGCTTGGATTGCCGGAAGAGATGATAGAAGAACTTTTCGCCGTGATTTTAAGGCACAGTTCCCGCCTTCAGGAACATTAGGACCATTTATACCCGCGAACGAATTGAACATGTTGCTCTTCCAAGACAACCCTTTCATAACTGAATCCCGGTAAAACAGTTCCGAATCTCAATCTGTGAACCGCTTGACTAAAAAAGGCGGCATACTATAGAATACAACCGATTGTGCGCTTTTGACGGCATGTGTTTCTTTGTATGCATCGCCGAATGCGGTTTAAACGCTTTTGCCGGATTAAAGGGCGCGATAGGCTCTAATTAAATTACCCTGATGAAAGCTGAGTATGAACATGCGGGTTTTATCGGTTTTAGACAAGCAGGTGTAATCACTGCGGTTCAACTTCAGCGGGAACATCAGGAAAGACGGGGAGAGATTTGAATATGTCAAAAATTCAGGAAATTGCGACTGCTGTCGAAAATGGAAAAACGAAAATAGTTGCCGGGCTTGTCCAGGAAGCGCTTGACGAAGGCGTTGCCGCGCAGGAAATATTGAATGTCGGTATGATTCAGGCGATGGATATCGTCGGTGCCAAGTTCGGGCGGGGCGACATCTTCGTCCCTGAAATGCTTGTGGCCGCGAAAGCGATGAAAAATGGAGTGGAAGTGCTCAAGCCGAAACTGGCCGCCGCCGGAAGCGCGTCGCTCGGCAAGGTTGTCATAGGAACCGTTATCGGCGATCTGCATGATATCGGCAAGAACCTTGTCGCCATGATGATAGAAAGCGCCGGGTTTGAAGTAAAGGATCTCGGCGTGGACGTTCCTGTCGTCAAATTTGTTGAAGCGGTGGAATCCGATCCCGAAGTAAAGATCATGGCCGTTTCAGCGCTTCTTACAACAACGATGCCCGCGATGAAAGACACCGTGGACGCGTTGAACGCTTCCAAGGATCGCGCGCGGTTCAAGGTTCTTGTCGGCGGCGCGCCGATCACGCAGGATTTCGCCAATCAAATTAAAGCCGATTCGTATGCCCCTGATGCCGCTTCCGCGGCCAAGGCTGCGAAAGCGCTTGTTTAGTAAATAACAATATTCCTTTTGCTTACGGCGCCGCGGGCTTTGCTGCGGCGCCGTTTTTTTTAATGTTTTCCAACAGGCCGGTAAATTCGATAACGTTGTCTATGGTGTAATCCGCGACAGCGGCGGTTACGCCGTCTTCCCCTCTGTCCCCGACAAGAACCGTTGTTATCCCCATTGCCCTGGCGGTTTGTATATTTACCGGATAGTCTTCCAATAATATGCATTCATCAGGGCTGACACAGGCATATTCCAGCGCCGCCCGATAAGCCCGCGGGTCGGGTTTATTGCAGAATCCGATGAAATGAATATCGATGATCGCCTCAAAATGCCGCAACACTCCAAGACGCGACAGAACGCGTCTGGCATGCCGCGCGTCGGCGTTGGTAAAAATGATTTTACGCAGAGGCAGTGCCGACAGCATCCGGTCAAGGGATTCATCGCGGCCAATGAAGCCTTCAAGCGGAATGTCGTGAACGAAAGCAAGGAAATCGTCTGGGTCTATATCGTAACTCCGCCGCAGCCCGTTGAGCGTGGTTCCATGAGAAATAAGAAGCGAGTCGCGTATTTCACGCACCTTATTCGCCGGTATGCCAAGGCGTTCTGACATATACCGGTTCATGCGGCGGCCGATTTCCGTCATCAGTCCGTTCGATTTTGGATAGAGGGTGTTGTCCAGATCAAATAACGCGCAACGCAGCATCTTTATATAAATCCGTTTTTTTTGCAGCGCCGAAATCCATTCTTCCGAGCGCCGACAGAATTGAATGACGTATATCGGGAATTTCCTTTTCCAGATCGTTTACAAGGCGAAGCATTCGTTTACGTTGAACGTTCTTTTGTGAACCGCAGAAACCGCAGGTAATTATAGGGTAATTCTGCGTCGCGGCAAATGCCTCGATATCGGATTCCCAGCAATATGTCATCGGGCGAATAACCGTATTTCGGCCATCATTGCTTCGCAGTACGGGGGGCATGCTGCGGGAGGAACCTTCGAAAAACAGGTTTAGCATGAATGTCTGCAACGCGTCGTCCGCGTGGTGTCCCAGCGCGATCTTGTTGCATCCTTCCTCAACGGCGGTATTGTAGAGGATCCCGCGGCGAAGGCGCGAACAGAGCGAGCAGGCTGGTTTGCCCTCTGCAATTTTGCTCTTAACAATGGAATATGTATCTTTTTCAACGATGCGGAACGGCACGCCGATACCGGCGAGATATTCAGGAAGCGTTTTTTCGGGAAAACCGGGCAGTTTCTGATTGAGATTTACAGCCAGCAGATCGAAGCGCACCGGCGCGCGCCGGCGCAAATCCTGAAGCAGCGCAAGAAGCGTATAGCTGTCCTTGCCGCCGCTCAGACAGACCATAATCCTGTCGCCTTCCTCAATCATCTTGAAATCGGCAATAGCCCGTCCCGCGCCATGCAGAAGCTTTTTTTTTAGCAACTTCGGATCTTTCATTTTACGAATTCACCATTCCGCCAAAGGGTAAAAATTATATCATAGTCAGGGTAAGCCGTTCTTCATTATCCTGAATGGCGCGCGCCCCTGAATGGTTCTTCAGGTTTTAAAAGGAATGAAAAGGAAATTTTTATATTGTATAATATGCCTTCGTCCCCGGCGCGCGCCTCCCCTTCCATCCACGCCCGCTTGCGCCGCCTCGCGACGAGACCCAATGAAATATCCGGGGTACATTCAGAGAGGTAATCATGTCAAATACAAACCAATATGAGCAGAGGCTGCAAAGAGTACAGGACGCTGTTGATTTGAAAGAACCGGACGCTGTTCCCCTGATTATCCGTGTATCCGGGGCGCCGTATTACCTGTATGAGACCGGAGGGTCTCACGCCGCCTCATTTTACGATTTCGAAAAGTCCGCTGAAGCGTTCATCAGGTTTCACGAAGAATTCCAACCGGATGTCCGCTCGATTCCGCTCAGCCAGAGCGGAAGGGCTAATGAAATCGCGGATCCGACAATGATGGACTGGCCAGGCAGGCCGGGTACGCCCGTTCCAGACCTCTCGACATACCAGGTGCTCGAGCATGAGTACATGGCGCAGGATGAGTATGACGAGTTCATAAATGATTATTCGGCCTTTATTTTCGGAAAATTCATGCCCCGTGCGTATAAGGCGTTCAAAGCATTTGAGCGTTTCAAAGTAAATCCCACGCTGTTTACGGGCATGGGCGCGTTTACGAATATGCTCAACGACGACGTAAAAGCCATGATGCAAAAATTTATCGAAATGATCGACGAACAAAAAAAATACCAACAGTCAGTAACCGCCCTGGATAAAAAGCTTGACGGTATGGGTTTTCCTCCGTTTGTCACCGGCATGTGCGTGGCGCCGTACGATCATATAAGCGATAACTTTCGCGGCACAATGGGCATTTTCGAAGATCTTCTGGAAATTCCGGAGAAAATCGCCAGGGCAAACGAAATGATTGCCGGCTTGCAGATTAAGTACCTGAAATATTTCGAGGGCGCGCCTATGAAGGTAAAGCGCGTATTCTTCCCGCTGCACAAGGGTATGGACGGTTTCATGAGCCCGAAGCAGTATGACGAGCTCTACTGGGAACCGTTCCACGCGGTGCTGACGTACCTGATAAGCATAGGCGTCACGCCGTTTATATATACCGAGGGCAGGTATGAAACGCGGGTGGACTACATACGCGAGCGCCTTTTGGAACTGCCGGCCGGATCCTGCATTATTCATTTCGAGCAGGGTGATTTCGCGGAGCTCAAGAAGAAATTCTCCGGGATTGCGAGCCTGATTGGCGGGATGCCTATATACCTGCTTGAGTACGGGACGAAGCAGCAGGTTATCGACCGGGTGAAATACCTGATAGACAACTGCGCGGGCGGGGGCGGGTATATGCTTAGCGGGAGCGCCTCTTTCGAGAAAGTCAAACGCGAGAATTTTGAGGCTATGTTCGAGACTGCCCGGACGTATGGCAAAAAATAAGCCCGGATACCGAAGGAAACCCAAAGCAATTTTGTAACCATTAAGGAAATAACATGAAAACCTCCGAAAAATTAAACAAGTTATTAATAACATTAAAAAGTCTGAGTCCAGATATTGGNAAACCGCTTACTTATAACAATAAAGTATTGCTGTCAAAATGTGGATTAAACGACGAAACTGAAATGGAAACATTATTGAAGTACTTGTGCGATAAAAAATATGTTACAGAGCAAAAGTTGCCATTTGGAGCAATGCGAAATCCTGGCGACGATAACCGTACTGTTTTTATTAACGTAGAGGGGCACCTTAAAGCCGAAGAGTTGATGGAAGAACAATAAAGGGCGTAAAGGTAGGGCGTAGCACGCTACGCCCCTACAGAGGACGTTTGAACGCGCGCCTTTGGCGCGCTTATTGTTTTATTTTTTATGAAACCGCGTTGAAAGCGGTGCGGGCTGCTCTTAACGTTGCTGCGATATCGCTTTTCGTGTGCGCCAGCGACATGAAACATGTTTCAAACTGGGACGGCGGAAAGTAAACGCCCTGTTCCAGCAGAGCGTGGAAAAATTTTGCGTACCTGGCCGTGTCGCTGGTTTTTGCCGACTGAAAATCCTTGACCGGTGATGAAGTGAAAAACACTGTGAACATCGACTCGATAGAATTAATTACGACCTCCACGCCCGCCGCTGACGCGGCTTTCCTCAAACCATCGACAAGCAGCGCCGTTTTTTCCTCCAGTTTGCCGTATACATCCGGCTTTGCGATAGCTTTCAGCGCGGCAATGCCCGCCGTAACCGCCATGGGATTGCCCGAAAGGGTTCCCGCCTGGTAGACAGGGCCTTCCGGCGCGACCAGCTTCATTATTTCTTCGCGGCCGCCGTAAGCGCCGACCGGGAGTCCGCCTCCTATCACTTTTCCAAGACAGGTCAGATCGGGTTTTACCTTAAACCGTTCCTGCGCCCCGCCGCGTGAGAGCCGGAATCCGGTTATCACTTCGTCGAAAATCAGCAGAGTTCCATGTTCCTTTGTGATTTTGCGCAGTTTTTCCAGAAACCCTTTGGCGGGAAGCACTGTTCCCATGTTGCCCGGAACCGGTTCAACGATGACTGCCGCGATTTCAGATTTATGGAGTTCAAAAACTTTTTGCAGGGCGTCGTCGTCGTTATATGGTATGGAAAGCGTGTTAACGTAGTCGGCGGCAATACCCGGGCTGTCGGGAAGCCCCAGCGTCGCGACTCCGGATCCCGCCTTTACCAGCAGGCTGTCCACATGGCCGTGATAACAGCCGTCGAATTTGACGATCTTGTTCCGGCCGGTGAACGCCCGCGCGAGGCGGACGGCGCTCATNGTGGCTTCCGTGCCGGAATTCACCAGGCGTACCTTGTCAATCGACGGAACCGCGNCGGCGATCATCTCGGCAAGAACGACTTCANNTTCCGTTGGCGCGCCGAANCTTGTTCCGCGCTCAATCTGCCGCTTNAGCGCGGATATGACGGCTGCGGGAGCGTGCCCAAGTATCAGCGGCCCCCACGATCCGAGGTANTCGATATAGATGTTTTTGTCCGCGTCAACAACGCGGCTTCCCTTGCCTTCCATGATGAATCGCGGCGTTCCGCCGACGCTCCTAAAGGCGCGGACGGGGCTGTTGACGCCGCCGGGCATGCGCCGGCCGGCGCGCGCGAACAGGGCTGCTGATTGTTTTGTTTCGAAAATTGCTTTTTTATTGCTCATTAATATTTACCCCAGAATTTTCGCGGCTTCCTTTGCGAAATAAGTAAGAATTATATCCGCGCCGGCGCGGCGGATTCCGATAAGCGATTCCATCATAACGCGCGGCAGATCAAGCCAGCCCAGATTTGCGGCCGCCGCGATCGCGGAATATTCGCCGCTGACCTGGTAGGCGGCAAGCGGCTGTTCGTATCTGTCGCGTATCATCCGTATTATGTCCAGATACGGACCGGCGGGTTTAATCATAATGATATCCGCTCCCTCCTCGACGTCGAGTTCCACCTCGCGCAAAGCTTCACGGGCGTTTGCCGGATCCATCTGGTGACTGCGCCGGTCGCCGAAAGCGGGCGCTGAATCCGCCGCCTCGCGGAACGGCCCATAATATCCGGAAGCGTATTTGGCCGCGTAGGACATTATAGGCGTGTTCTGAAATCCGTTTTTGTCAAGCGTGTTCCTTATTGCGCCCACCCTGCCGTCCATCATGTCCGAAGGCGCAACAATATCCGCCCCCGCTTTGGCATGTGAAAGCGCCGTTTGCGCGAGCAGTTCCAGCGTTTCGTCGTTGTGTATTTCATCGCCTTTTACGACGCCGCAATGTCCGTTGGCCGTATATTCGCACAGGCAGACATCCGTAATAAGCAGTATGCCCGGAACCTCGTGTTTCAGCGCGGCAATAGCCTCCTGCACTACGCCGCGATCGTCATACGCGCCGGTCGCGTCGTCGTCTTTTTTCTCGGGAAGCCCGAAAAGCATTATCCCGCCGATGCCCAGGGATTTTACGGCGCGAACCTCATAAACCAGCGTATCAATTGACCACTGATAATTGCCGGGCATAGATGAGATTTCTTTTTTTATGCCGCCGCCGGAACAGACGAACATAGGATAAATAAACTGTTCGGGGGAAAGCCGCGTTTCTCTCACCATACTCCGCAGGAGTTCATTCATACGCAGCCGCCGTGGGCGGGTGACCGGAAATGTCATAATCAATACTCCATAACAGCCCAGGTATTTCATAGGGCTTGTGAACAAAAACATAAATTATAACATCTTTTTTCAGGACATGCCTGTAGTTCGCGTGTAAACTGATTTCTTGTATACCCGTGAACGGAATGATTTTCCGGTGGATGCGCGAGGATTTTTGCCACGAGGCAAGGAAGGTTGAGCGCGGCGTACTCAATAGTAAGTAAATCAATGCCGGACGGGTCAGCCGTCCGAGGAGGCGTAATGAAAATTTTATCCCGAATTTTACCCATCGCGGTTTTAGCGCTGACCGCGTGCGTCAACCTGCCGCCCACGGCGGCGCAGGACGCGAAGACGTCAAAAGCACAGATATCGAATAATGAAGAAGAGGCTGTAAACGCGCTTGCAAAACTGGGCGTGCCAATGCATCGCGATCCATCCGGGGTTGTTCGCTGGATAGAAGCCAAAAAAGGCGAGTTGACCGATGAAGCCATGTCGCATCTTCCCGCCCTTTCAAAGCTGGAATGGCTGGAAATCGGCGGCGGCAAGGTAAGCGCGGCCGGGGCCGCGAATTTAAAGGGCTGCCCGGAACTGAAACGGCTTTATATTTACGACATAAGTCTTTCAGGCGATAAACTCCAGTGGCTTTCAGCGCTGACCAAGCTGGAAGCTCTTTCCCTGCAGCGTACCGGCATTGACGCGTCCATTATGGCAAACATAAATGCGCCCGGCCTTGTCGTATTGAATCTCAGCGGGAATCCCGTCGGCGACGACGTTCTGGATGCCGCGGCGCGCATCAAGGAATTGGAAGTCCTGTCTCTGGCCGATACCAAGGTTACAGGGCGGGGCCTTGAGAAACTTCGAGGGATGCGGCGGCTTAATGAATTGAACCTGATGCGCTGCAACGTTTCCGACCAGGATATTGAAGTTTTTCTGTCAATGCCGAATCTGCGCATAGTTTACGCTGAAGGATGCCCGCTGAGCGACTACGGAATCCAGAACGTCATCGTGCGATTCCCGACGCTGGCCATATTCCTGTAATTGCGCCGGGCTTTCAGCCCGAATTTTTTGAAAGGAATTTTATGTATCCCAAATTTCGAACAACTCTNNTAGCCGCGTCGCTTTTTATGCTGACGGCGCTGATGACGCCGCACGNGCGTTTTGCTTCCGCCGTTCAGAACGTCCCTCCCGAAGCCCAGGAACCCTCGACAANTATGCGCGGGCCGGACGTGGTATTCGTGGGAACGCCGTATGATCTCGTTTCCACGATGCTTCAGATGGCCGATGTAAAGAAAACCGATACTATTTACGATCTTGGCTGCGGCGACGGGCGCATNCTTGTNCTGGCGGCGCAGAAATACGGCNNGCAGGGAATCGGTTACGATATCGACCCGGAGCGCGTAATCGAATCCCGGCAGAATGTGTCGAAAAACAACGTGCAGGATCTTGTGAAAATCATCCAGGCGGATATCTTTACACTTGATCTGGAAAAGGCGGANGTGATGCCGCTGTATCTGCATCCCGACATGATGTCAAAACTGGTTCCGCAGGTCGAAAAAATGAAGCCCGGTTCNCGGATTGTTTGTCATGAATACGGGTTTCCCGAGGCGTACCAGCCTGATCAGAAAATAACCGTCATTTCAAATGAAGACAACGCCGAGCATCACCTGATGCTCTACACGCTTCCGCTGAAGCGGAATTAGGCTAAAAGGCGATGAGTAATGTCCAGTGTAAACACTGGACATTACTCATCGATTCTGCGGGCATTTTTTATGAATCCGAAATTTCGAATAATTAACACAGCGGCATTGCTTTTTTTACTGATGACAATGATTGCGCCCAATAACGCGCGGTTTGTCTCTGCTGCGCAGAACAGCGCGCCCGAGGAAGAACAGGAGCCTGTACAGATGCGCGGGCCGGACGCGGTATTTGTAGGCACGCCCTACGATGTCGTTTCCATGATGCTCCAGATGGCCGGCGTCAAAAATAACGATATGGTCTACGACCTCGGTTGCGGCGACGCGCGTATGCTGGTGCTGGCGGCGCAAAAATACGGCGCGCGGGGAATCGGTTATGAAATAGACCCGGAACTCGTAATAAGGGCGCGGCAGCTTGTAGCGAAAAACGACGTGCAGGATCTTGTGAAAGTCATTCAGGCGGACATTTTCACGCTGGATCTGGGAAATGTGGACGTAATGCCGCTGTATCTTCATCCCGACATGCTGGTCAGGCTGATGCCGCAGGTCGAAAAAATGAAGCCCGGTTCACGGATTGTCTGTCATGAATACGGCCTGCCGGGTATAAAGCCGGATCAGACCATAACCATATTTTCAAATGAAGACAACGCCGAACGCCGTTTGATGCTCTATACTCTTCCGCTG